>JADHED010000152.1_pt1 | contig 95682 bp, 70 predicted proteins | sample 8952041 | NCBI WGS metagenome assembly JADHED01 (sample SAMN16124423, study PRJNA663239) | bioreactor sludge metagenome | isolation source: sludge (control) | place: India:Bengaluru | collected 2018-09-08
GCTTCTGTCCCAATTTTGGCCTCTCGAATGCACTTATATGGGGGAGTTTGCCTTCCAGGGAAGAGAGGGACGAGGGACAGGTTATTTCTCAATTAGGGAAGAGAGGGACAGGTTATTTCTCAATTTCTCATCGATTACTCATCGGTATCTCTTCAGAGCGGGGATCAGGGGACCCGTCACCCGCCGCGCTTCGCGCGCCAGGCTCTCCCCGCTCAGGCGGGGCGAGGTGACCAGGAGGGATCGCCCCCTCTTCACAAACTTCACAAAAGAGGGGGCTTACCGGGCTTCTCCACCCGCAAACTCGTGGCTATTGGTCAGCTTGTGGAGGAAATTGCTGGTTCACGAGCTGGAAAGGGCCACCGGCATCGAGCTGGATCGCGGCAATGCCACGGAAAACGGCCTGAGGAGACCGTCACGCCTTCTGAAAACCGTGAATCCATCACCATCCTCGACGAGGTAAGCCCGAATGCGCCCAAAGACCACGTCCAGTTCGCGCGTGGTGCACGTGGGTAAATAGACCCTGAGAACGCGAGGATCGTAGTAGCGAAACAAAAGGTACCGCCCGGAAGGGTCTTGCACCCGCAGGAACGTCCGGAAATGATCCTTGACGTCGTCAAAGGAGGCCTTTGTTACCGCGAAAATCCCCCAGTTTCTGCCCCAGCCGGCGTGCACAATCTCCTGCGTCAGCCGGTCCGTCTTCTCCAGATGAACGAGGTGCGGCGCGCACACCCGCAACACATCGGGGACAGACCCTGCAAAAAGACAGGCGTACCGGTTTCCGGAACTGCTCAGGGCGCCTGCAATCCGCGGGCTGGCTGCTCCGTCGAGGACCGCATAGACCTTCTCGAATTCATCGGCGTTCACACCTGCCCACAGCGTGTCGATGATGCTTGCGGCATCCTGGGCAGACGCCCCTTCCATCGTCATCATGATCCCCCGCCCGATTGCTTGCACTCCTCGCAGAAGAAAGCCCCTGCGGCGTGAGCCTCTTGCAGCGTCTTTGCTTGAAGAGCGGGGTTCACATTCGGGGCGAGTGTCGGCTGTTCCGGTGGTTCTACTTTCGCGGCCCTCTTCGATTGTTCGGGCGTCCGCCTGGGAGGAAGCGGCGGCGGGCCTCCCGAACCAGCCCCCTTCTTCTTCTTCGTGCTGGTAGCAGGAGCGTCGTCCCGTGTCCTTACAAAGTCGAGCGCGCCCTGGTTGCCCGCCGGCTCCATGTGCAGGATGCGATACCGCTTCATCTTTGGATCTGGAGCCGAGGCTAGCCAGTTCTTGGCCCTTTTCCGGGTCTCAAAGCGTGTTCCTTTAACACGCATCATGTCCACGAAGAGCCCCTGAACGAGAGTCTGTTCCATCGAGGCCACATCGGCCGCGACGAGTTCGAGAAGCGCCCAGAAGCGCAGCCCTTCTTGAACGAGCCGGTCGAGAGCGGTGCTTCCGATGGCCAGCGCGTACGAAGATCTCGAGACAGAAGACCAGTCGATGGCAATGGCAAGCCCCATGGCTTCGTGGATGCTCTCCCAGCGCTCGAGGAAGTTAACTTCGGCCCTGACGGGACTCTCTGTCGCGGCAGCGGGGTCTCCGGGTGTTCCGGCAAAGCGGTATAGGAGGCCCGGCCCCGCATCGAGACGGAGGAGGGCGGGAACGATTTCGGCTCCGACGCCTTTTGTCTTCGGGTGTACAGCATGGGCCGCAGCAAAGGCCTCCTCGATGTTGCGAGCCGCTTCTTTTCGGGTTCCGTCAGCGTGAACAATGTCTTGAAGAGCCGCGGTGATGCCCTTACGAGAGAACCTCAAGAACTGCTCCATCAGAACCATTCCCTCGCGGGCGATCTGTTTCTCGAGAGCCATGTATTCGTCTGCCCGCCGGCTCCACGTTTCGAGATTCATCTTCGTGGGGACGAGCAGCGAGAGATGCTTCAGGGCATCCTCTTCCTTCATCGTTCGCCAGTTTGCGGAACGGAGAAACTGGCAGAAGACCGTCGATGCGGCCACACACCGGAAAAAGCGGATGAGCTGAGCAGCGTCAAAGGCAATGACCGGAGGAGCGACGCGAACGGCAGAAAGCGTGGCCATCGGGCAGAGATCCCGGCGAGGCTGCGGGCCAGGGAGCGTGGCGGGCTGGTTACACTCCGTTCCGTCGCGAATCAGAAGTGGACGCTCCGTCTGACTCAATGGACCAGGAAGCCGGTGTCCACTCACGGTTTTCCTCCTTTTTCCTAGAATTCTAGTACCAGCCGCCCCAAACGGATCCGATTACTTCGCCCCCTCTTTTGCCCTGGTCACACATGGAAAGCCGGGTTGTTCCAGGTGGTCCCCCCACTCTTCTTTCCGAGAAAGCCCAGAACCCTTTCGTGAGCGCTTTCACCATCTCTGGGTACGAGCGCTTCCAGTAGTCCCAGTCGTGCCCTCCTGGCTCCACCCGCTCCTCGCAAGCGATGTGACGCGTCCGGAGGAAGTCACAGAAGGTGGGAACTACCTCGGAAAGTTTGTAGTGGTCTTCCGTTCCGCAATAAACGAAAACTTTGGGTGCCAAGCGGGCCAATTCGGGCCTCTCTTCGAGCATCTTGTAGATATCGCGTTTCTTGACCACGCTCTCTTCTTCTGTCCGGCCGAAGACACGTTTCATGGGCCACCGCACAAAAAAGGGCAACCGTTCGATTCCCTCGTGTGAGAGGGGCTGAATGGCGGCAGAGAGCCCTCCGGCGGCTGCGAAAACGCCTGGTTGAGAGAGAGCCCAGCGCAGGGCCCCGAACCCGCCCATGGAAATTCCGGATACTGCCCTGGCTTCGGAAGCCGGAAGCGTGCGATAAGTCCGATCCACGTGGGGGATCAAGTCTTGGGCCAAAAAAGTGCCGTAGCGGATTTTGCCGTCGTAGGAATCCACGAACCAGGACTTCTTGCCGCGTGGCACGACGAGCAGAAACTCCGGAAGCTGACCTTCTTTCATCATTGTGAAGAGGTTCGCCGCGATTCCGTGGCGCTTCAGGACGTTCTCATTTCCAAACCCGTCGTGCAGGAAGTAGAGCACCGGAAACCGGCGCTCCGGATCCAGCCTGTAACTCGGCGGCTCCATCACGAAAAGACGAACCGGCTTTTCCAGCTGTTCCGTCTTCACGACACTCTGTGAATACACAGGGAAGTCCCCAGCTGCGCGGTAAGCCGAAGCTAACAGCAAGAAACCGGCGAGAAACACCGTGCGAACCAACATACGGCTTCATTCCGAACGAAACACCCGGGAGGATTCCCGTTGCCCGAGGCACGGCTTCCCGCTCCCCCGGCCAATTTCCCCGCCTTTGCCCCGGTGCGGGGGCTCATCTGCGATTCGCGCTGGCCCGCGAATCACATCCGCGACTAACTCCTTCTCCCCTACTCCTCTGACCAGATCTCGGCTCTGCGAATCTCTTTGATCGACCCGGAGAAGAGTTTGAGGTGTCCCATGTTGTCCTTGTCGAAAACGCCCTCCACCAGGATGCACTTGCCGTTCAGTTTCTTTGTCTCTTCGCTGACCGCGAGGTCCATCCAGACGCCATTCTTCGTGATGGCCTTCTTCAGATCCTCGGTTGAAATGTAGAGGGCCTTGTGTTCGAACTCGACGGCCCCGATACCGACTACACGGATCAGTTTCCCGTGGTAGTGCTCTGGAACCTGAATGACGCGAATCAGCGAAACGAACTCGATTTCAGACATCAACTCTCCTCTTTTTCCCCGGCCTCACGTGGCAAGCGAGTCCCTGCGGACAAATCCACTCCTCATGGTGGAGCCGTCTCCGGCAAGGTGGTCTCGGTGTTGGTCGCCGGATCGTATTTCTTGATGGCCCCACTGGGTGTCGCCACATATCCGACAGCGTTGTTGGCCTTGCTGTACCCTTTGTCTCCCGTCATTCCCGAAAAGTTCTCGTTGTCGTAATTCGGGTCATAGGCCGCATGCGTGTGATACCAGGCGACGTCGTTTGGGCCCTTGTCGGGCATGTTTGTCAGGCCCGCGGGCTGCCCCTTCGTGGGAGGGTCGTAGCCGAAGGTGCCGTCTGGATTCTTGTGGACCCATCCCCCGTATTCAAGGTTGTCGCTAACGGATTTGGGATTGGCCTCTTTCATGGCCGCAACAGCCGCTTCCTCGGCTGTCGCGTAAGACTTTGGTGCGGCCGCGGCCCCTGCGGCCGCACCTGCCGCGGCCCCTGCGGCCGCACCTGCCGCGGCCCCACCGGCCGCAGCCCCGGAAGCACCCGCGCCACCGGCTCCCCCGCTTCCTCCGGAGCCAGTAGGGCCCGCTGGCCCACTCGATCCCCCGCCACCAGAATTGCCAATGAGAACGGTGGGGCACCCCATCGCGATCTTGTCAGGGGGTCCGATGGCCTCGATGCACGTGTCTCCCTGGCGTGTGGCAGGAAGGTTCTCGATAAGGACGGTTGGGGAGCCGTCGATGATGACACCCGGGCCGTGCGGCGGGATGGGCCACACGACCGGGCAGAGGTGGATACTCGCTCCACTCGCGGCCAGCCCGCTGATCATGCTCCCCATGACGCCCGCGGCTGTTGTTTTCGCCGTCTCGGCGGTGGTGCGCGCGGTGACCGCGGCGGCGGCCGCCGCCGGTGCCGCGGGCGTGCCCGCCGCGGCAAGCGCCGCTTTCTCGGCCGTTTGAGCAACCTGTTCGGCGACCTCCAGAGCTTTCTGCGAGGCCTGTTGAGCCGCCTGGAGACCAGCTCCCGCGGCAACGGGGATTCCTTTCCATGCGGGTAAGCCGCCAATGATGACCGTTATGGCAGGAGGCCCCGGAACGAGCGGGGGTCCGTGCATGGTCGGGTCGGACAGCCGGGCGGCCGGTTTCCCACTCATGACGTCCTCCTCTCAGCTGGACTTCGTCCCGGTAACAGAGTTGTCGGCTTCCTTGGGCTCTTGCGGCTTGGCTTCCTTGGCTTCTGTTGGATTCTTCGGGCTGGATCCCGCCCCTGTTGCCGGGGATCCTCCCGAGTTGATCTTCACGAGCGCTCCCATGATGGTCACACCACTCGGATCGACGGAGACAAACCCTCCGGCCCCCGCGATTGTGATTTGCGGAGCCTGCAGAACAATCTTGCTGGAAGAAAAGATGTGGATCTCCGACGCAGAAGAGAGAGCGTACCGCCCCACAACACTCGACTGCCAGTTGCCGACCACCCGGACGGAATGCGCCCCGTCGATGGAGTGACTGACGTCCCCGTTGACCGTGAAACTACGGGATCCCTGGACCTTCATCGCGGTGCTTCCCTGCACGATGGTGTCCTCGTTCCCCTTGACGAGAAGCCTCATGCTCCCCTCGATCTTCTCGTCGTGGTTGCGCTTTACCGTGATGTGGCGGTCCTGATTGATCAACTCGATGTAATCACCCTTGCTGGCCTTGTCCTTGCCCTCCGGGCCGACGATCAGGTGGCGGTTTCCGTGAATCTTCTCCTTCAGGTCATTCTCGACCCGGACATCCATGTCTCTTTCGGCATGGATGAAGATCTCCTGCTTGTCTTTCGTGTCATCGAAGCGGAACTCGTTGTAGCCCGCCCCTCCCATGGTGGTGTTGCTTTTGAATCCGCTCACCTTGTTGTCGTTCTTGTGTTTCGAGTCGTTGCCGTCGCCCAGGTAGGGGGGCATCTGGTCAGCGTTGTAAACCACCCCAACGATGATCGGGTTGTCCGGATCGCCCTCGACAAAATCGACGATCACCTCTTGCCCGATGCGGGGCCAGACAGAGAACCCCCACCGCCGGCCCGCGATGGGCTGCACCACGCGGATCCAGCACGAGCTATCCGCATCCCGCTTGCCCTCCCGGTCCCAGTGGAACTGGACCTTGACGCGGCCATACTTATCGGTGAAAAGCTCTTCCCCCTTGGGGCCCACCACGACGGCTGATTGCGTCCCCGGGACGACCGGTTTCGGGGTGACCCGGGGCGGCCGGTATGGCAGGGAGGCCGGAATACAGGCAAATCCAGCAGAGAAGCGCTGCTGGTCCACTCCGGACCTGTAATCGCTGAGTTGTTCCGCCTCGATCTGGCTCTCGAGAATCACGTAACTGCCGTCGGCGTTGAAGTGCCTTTTCAGAGTGAACTTGTGTCCGGAGCGGAGGTGTCGGCAGTTCGAGTGGCCGCGAATGACGAGACTCGGAACGGTCTCTTCTCCCATCCGGAGCTTCACGGTCCGCTGGTTGTCTTGAAAGATCTTCTGGATATCAGCCTTGCGATCACCGCCTCCCGGCGAGACGCCGTCGAAACGCTGCGCATACTCGCCGGGCCAATCGTAGATTTCGAAACTGTCGTTTCCCGCAACCTTGAGTTTGTGGGTGACTTTTCCGGCTGTTACCGTGGAGAGGATGGGTTCCTGGGCTTCGAGGTTCTGGTGTGGCACCTCGAAACAGTGATCCCAGAGCGTCGATTTACCAGACCTGACCTCTTGGACCTTCTCCCAACTGAGAATCCGCTCCTCGTCTCTGATCCCGCCAAATAGCTCCTCGTAAATAAGTTGCGATTCGCCTGGCACGTCCTGGTGAGAAGAGGCGGAATCCGCGACAACCATCTCGTGATTGCCACTACTGTGTTTGAAGAAGTAAAAGATTCCCTCTTCTTCCATCAGGCGGCTGGCGAAATTGAAATCGGTTTCCCGGTACTGAACGCAGTAGTCCCTGGGTTCGTATTTCCCTTTCAACTCCCAGGTCACGGTGACGCCCTTCATGACTTTCTTCAGAATGTCGGGAACCGTCATCTGCTGGAAGATCCGGCTCTGAGCCTTGCGAGTCAGGAACCAGAACTCGGGAACCAGGGCCAGCCAGTAGGCGGTAAACGTCTCGTCTTGACCCTTCTGCGCCACGGCCTTACAGATCCCGTTCAAGTAGCAAGGGTCCTCGCCCTTGCCCATCTTCATGACAACCGTCACCTTCTGCCCCAGGAGCGCCTCGAATGAGATTTCCGTGTCATTCGTTGCCATGGCGTGAACGGTGTATTCGAAGAGCCGGGAGATCCCTTCCGAGCCCGAGATTCCCTTGAAGAGCAAGACGTCCTTGCCGAGCGGCGTCTGAAGCTGGAATTTGCGGTTGGCCTGTGTGTATGACTCTGACATTCCGCCCTCCTCGGTGTTTCAGGTTACTGGAGCGGTGTCTCCGGCCTCGAGGAACCGCCGGGGCGCCTCTTGCGCCCCGGCTTTGACAAACCTTCGTTCTATCCGAAATGGTAGGCGAAGTTCCCCGTGTCTGAAACGCTCACGTGGACTTTTGAGATGGCCGATCCCTCGGCCATGCGAGCCAGGAACTCTCCGGACATCTCCGGAAGAACAGTGCGGGTGAGAATGTGATCGACGTTACGAGCCCCGCTCTCGACTTCCTTGCAGCGGCCAGAGATTTCATTCACCACGCTATCGTCGTAGGTGAAGACCGCGCCGTGGTTCTCCATGAGCCGCTTCCCGATCCGGCCGAGTTGCAGCTTGATGATCATCTTCATCACCTGCTCGGAGATCGGGTAGTACGGGATGATCGACATGCGGCCCAGCAGCGCTGGCTTGAAGATCTTGTTGAGACCCGGTTTAATCGTCTCGACCAGCTTCTCTGGCGTGGGTGCCGTGTCCGGATCCGCGCAGAGCTTCATCATCGTTTCCGATTCAGCATTGGTTGTCAGCAAGATGACCGTGTTCTTGAAGTCGATTTCACGGCCCTCGCCATCTTCCATTTGCCCCTTGTCAAAGACCTGGTAGAAGAGTTCCATGACATCCGGGTGCGCCTTCTCGACTTCGTCCAGCAGGACGACCGAGTAGGGTTTGCGCCGGACGGCTTCCGTCAACACACCACCCTCGCCGTACCCAACGTACCCTGGGGGCGACCCCTTGAGTGATGAGACGGTATGCGCTTCCTGGAATTCGGACATGTTGATCGTCACCATGTTCCGCTCGCCCCCGTAGAGGGTATCGGCAAGCGTGATGGCAGTCTCGGTTTTTCCGACGCCCGAAGGGCCCACAAGGAGAAAGACACCGATCGGCTTGCGCGGATCGGTCAACCCGGCCCGGGACGTCTGGATCTTCTGCGCCACTTCCTTCAGGGCATGATCCTGGCCAACGACCCGTTCACGCAGCAACGAATCGAGCTTTCTGACCGTTTCGATCTCATCGGCTTGCATCTTGCCGACGGGGATCCCGGTCCAGCCCGCGATGACCTCGGCGACGGCCTGAGCATTCACGTGGGGCTGCATCATCGGGGTGTCCCCCTGCAGCTTGCCCAGTTCGTCCTTGAACTGGTTCATCTCGGTCCGAAGCTTCTCTGCTTCCGCGGCATCCCCGCCTTTCGCCATGGACTCGAGCTTGGCGCGCACCTCTTTCATCTTGCCAACCAGCTCGATTTCCTTCTTCCACTGCTCGTCGAGCTTGGCCAGGAGCGCTTCTGCCTCGGCCTTGGCGGCTTTGGCCTTCTCGATGCGGTCGCCGTGATCGGTGCCCACCACCGCCTCGCGCTCGAGGGCCTCGATTTCGACAGTCAACTGGTCGATGCGCCGCTTGCAGTCCTCGATGGGTCCGGGCGTGGCTGCCTGTCCCATGTTGACCTTGGCGCACGCCGTGTCGAGTACCGAGACACACTTGTCTGGCAGCTGGCGGCCGGTGATATACCGGTGCGAGAGCTTGACGGACGCTTCGACAGCTTCGTCCAGGACTCGAAGACCGCCGTGGTGCTTTTCGAGGTTCTTGGCGAGTGCCCGCATCATGACGGTGGCCACTTCCTCGCTCGGTTCCTCGACCTTCACGACCTGGAAGCGGCGAGCCAGAGCCGCGTCTTTTTCAAAATACTTCTTGTACTCGGCCCACGTCGTGGCGGCGATGGTCCGCAGTTCACCACGAGCCAGGGCAGGTTTCAGAAGGTTCGCGGCATCTCCAGAGCCAGCCTGGCCGCCGGCGCCAATCATCTGGTGTGCTTCGTCGATGAAGATGATGATCGGCGTGGGAGAGGACTTCACCTCGTCGATCACGTTCTTGAGGCGGTTTTCAAACTCGCCCTTGACTCCCGCGCCGGCCTGCAGGAGGCCGAGGTCGAGGGTGCGCACGGCGACGTTCTTGAGCGGGCCCGGAACATCGCCCGCGACGACGCGCTGAGCAAACCCCTCGACGACGGCCGTCTTGCCGACGCCCGCCTCTCCGGTGAGGATGGGGTTGTTCTGGCGGCGGCGAGTGAGGATGTCGATGACCTGCCGGATCTCGAAATCGCGGCCGAGGATTGGGTCGATCTTGCCAGCACGTGCCTTGGCGGTCAGGTCCTCGGTGTACTGGTCGAGGGCTTTCGTCTTGCCCGGCACGCCGCCAGCGGCAAGCGGCTCGCCCCCCTCGGCGGCACCGGGAGCCGCAAGCGCGGTGGCTGCGCGGTCCTCCGAGGAGCCGCGTGTGATGTCTGGAAGTTCTTTTTTCAGCTTCTCGACGGAAATCCCGGCCAGATCGCGCGAGAACGAGCTGACGATGCGGGACATGTCGTCGTTGGCAAGCATGAAAGCGAGCAAGTGGCCCGTGCGGATCTGGGATGCGCCGAAGTCGATCGAAGCGCTGACCCAGGCCCCCTCGAGGAGTTTGGGGATTCGGGGCGAAAACGCCGGGAGCCTGGAATTGCCCGTCTTCAGACGGTCGAGAGACTTTGTGAGGTCCTTGGCGACCCGGCCCGCATCCAGTTCGAAGTGCCGAAGGATTTTGGTGAGATCGGTGTCTGGCGCTTCAATGAGCTTCAGAAGCCAGTGCTCGATCTCGATGTCGTAGTGGGTTCTTGAAAAACAGAGCCCCGCGGCGCCATCAAGACCAGACCGGCAGACATCATTCAGGCGTCCGATAAGGGCCTTTACGTTCACACTCATAGATCAACTCACTCCTCTTTGGGTTCTTCAGTCGTTACAGTTGAAAACAACGTCAGAGACGTCTTCCTTCATTTCTTCCGTTCGAATCCACGTGGTCCAGCCAAGCATGGGTAAGAGTCTGGCCTTGCTTGAAAGCTGACACATCGGGACCTCTTCCTTTTTCAAGACGAGTTGCACGTCAAAATCAAACTCGATGCCCACGAGAAAGCGTGTCAGCTGGAAGAGGGGCTTGAGCAGCCGGCCCGCTGGGAGAAAAGTAATGAACTCGTTGAGCCAGAGCGGGCCGAGCCTGACCCTGAACTTGGATTGCCGGACCAGAACCTCGGAGCCAGCGATCAAATTGACGCCGAGTTCGCAATTTTGTTCGCCCATCCGGCTCAAGCTCGCCGGCTCCAGCTTGTGCCACTCTCCGATGAACTGAACGATGGCCGCTGGAACGCCAAAATAGTCATTCAGGATGGACTCGACGGCGATGGATGAGTGAGGACGCTGCGCGATGAGCCCGGAGTACAAGAGGAGCCCGGTGTCCTCCAGGTCCATCCTGCCCCGAAGCCCGCCCGTCCCCATTCCGATGAGAGAGAAGAGGTAGCCCGTGAATGGGTCTGACTGGTCGCGTTCAAAAGCAACCGGGAACCGGTACTTCTCCCATGCCCGGTAGAAAAGCGAAACGAGGCGGTGGTGGAAAAGGTCCAGGAAGACCCAGAGGGCGGTGTCCCGGTAACGGCGCCGCTCCATTACAAGTTCGGTGTAAGGGACGGGCAACGCGCCACTCGGCCCGATCAGGCCGGCAAACGCCACCGTCATCTCGACCTGGCCATCAGTACCAGGAGATGGAGCCTTTACATCGACGAGTTCACTCGGCGGAAACGAAAGCGAAGGGTGGGATCGAAACCTGACAACTTCCGAAGCGGGGCTTTCGTCCCGCCCGACGAACCGCTTTTCGGGAAACATCCTCTCGAGTAGCCGAACGGCCTGGAAGAATTCGAACAGGTACGGTTCAGAGAAGATCAGCTCATCTCTTGGGACTTCGTAGGAGGGACGCTTCCCGCCACCAGAATTCCTGAACCGGTTTTCCGGATTCGAGGTCATAGGACGAACTGATCTCCGGTCCTGGCGGGCCAGCGTTTCAACGGGCCTTCCCGCTGCCGGGTGTAGGCGATCATCTCGCTGAACGAGTTGATCGAGACGTAGAGGGCAAAGAAGCGCTCCAAGACCTGGGCAAACAGGAAGGCGCTGCTCCCGATGAACTGTTGCTCGTCAAACTCGATCGAGACTTCCAGCCCCCTTACGAAGCTGGCATGCATGGTCCCGATCGAACGGAGAATGCGCCGTCCGTGAAGGCGCGTAATTCCCTGAATCTGCTGCTGGTTCAGGGCTTTCCCGGAGGCATCGTAGAGGCGCAGGATTTCGCGGAACGCCTCGGGTTCGTGCGTCTCGTCATCTTCCAGAAGCGAGAGCACATTGAGCGTCAGGTGCGAAATCAGTCGCCAGTGGAGCCCTCGTTCCAGCGGGACGCGATACGTCTTGGTGGGCTTCTCGATGCACCGGATGGCCGAAAAGACGCCGGCCGCCTCGAGGTGGAGATCACCATCTTGCATCGGGTACGGGAGCCGAGAGGGGAGATCCCGGTTTGTGGAGAACACCTCCACGGAGATCGTATCCGTCTCCGGCCGGGACGGCTGGAACCCGAGGTCGACGAGCGAGAGGTAAACATCCCACCCATCGTTCCCTTCTCTCTGAGACTCCTTTCGGGTGGCAAACCAGAACGTCGGGCTCTTCTTCCGGTCGATTCCGTGCTTGAAGGAGTAGAACGGCAAGTACTCCACGACCCGCCCTGTCTCGCGGTCGATCGAGGTGACAGCGTCGACCGAATAGATTTCCGTCGTGTCCTGCCTCTTGATATCGGGAATGACACGGTACTCGGGCTGGAGGTGCGAAAGCCGGATGGGCTCCGCCGTGTGGTGAAAAAGATTCACGATCGGCGTGCAATTCAGGCGGAACGTCTGGGCACTGACACGCTTCTCGAACGGAAACTGCTTTCTGAAATAGAAAACAACTTCGAGCGTGTCGGCGAAGGGAGAAACCGCGGCTTTCTCGAGACCGGTCAGGTCAAAGAAGAGGAATTTCTGCGGAAAGCAGAAATACTCTTGCAGGAGCCGGTAACCCATGAAGGAGCGCACACTGTAAGGCAGCATGCCCTCGTCGCGCCCCAAGCCCACAGGCTGAATGCAGGAAGAGGGCAAGCTGACGGGAGACGGGACGTCTTTCGGGCCGCCTGGCCGGAAATCGACGCCCACGACATTGTTTAGAAGGTGTTCGTAGAGAGCAAACTGCGTCTCGACATCATCCGCCTTGAGGTAGAACCGGAGACTCTGGAGCGGTATCTCGGTGCCGTCCGAAGCCTTTGCACGCAGTTCCCGGAAGGGGATCCCGCCGTGGGTTTTGAGTTCCAGGCGCATGACACTGCGAACTCCCTCCGAGGGGCCTATACCGGGGTACGGCAGCTCAAACCGGACAGACTTGACCTCTACGGGCCAGATCTTGACGGGGTACGCCGTCCGAAAGCGGCAGGCGGTGCCATCTACTGGCCGCGTGACGACACTCGAATGGCGAGCGACCTCCTGCCCCGTTTGCAGCGGCATCTGGACCGGGTCAGTCACAAACTGCACCACGGACATCGACGGAACCGGGGCCAGAAGATTGGGGTAGAGGATGTCAAGGAAGGACTCGGTAATCTCCGGGAACTCGTCGTCAACTTTTAACTGAATGCGGGCGGCCACGAAGGCGAAGGCCTCTATGAGCCGCTCGACGTGCGGGTCTTCACTTCCGTCGGCATCCAGGACGAGGCGGGAGGCAACCTTGGGATAACGTTTGGCGAACTCGGCGCCAAGCTGCCTCAGGTAGGCAAGTTCCTGGTTGTAGTAACCAAGGAGACTCAGGTAGCGCTTCTCTTCAGCCATCACTCGCCCTTCACGCGAAATTCACTGTACTGGGAGTGATAGATCGTGTCGAACACGACGGGCTCCGGTGCCGGATCGACGATGAGATTCGCATGAATGCGGAAATGGACTCCCCGTTGAGCCGCGTCATCGGTTTCTGCGGTCACGGTTATGGATTCGAGCCGTGGCTCGAAGCACTCGATGGCTTTTTCAATCGCGGCAAGAAGCCGTTCCTGATCATCCGGGTTCTTGATGGACATCGAGCTGAAATCTGGCAAGCCGTAAACCGCAACGGAACGTTGCGCCTCTTCCAGATCAGCGGGAACGGTTGCGACATAACGCGAGTTGAACAGCCATTCAAGATCCCGCCGCACGGCCTGCTTGAGAACACGCAGGTTCTTCGTGCGCGAGGCGGGAGCTTCGCGGGAGACGTCGGGTTCGAAATCGAGAAGCCGGTCGAGGACCGAGAGGGTCACCCGGGCTTCGCTGAAAATTCGTGGCATTCGACCTCTTTGAAAACCCCAGGGACCCGAACAGGGGCGCACGAGACCACGTGCGCCCCTGAGCAGGTTCCGAAGGAGCGTTGAGTGACTACCTCGCCGATTTCGGGAGGTTGGCGACGAGACGGAGAGAAACGGAGAGTTCGTCGAGTTGGAAGTGTGGCTGCAGGAAGGCCACGGCGCGGTAGACACCCGGCTTGGCCTTATCCTCGACGACGTCGACCCGGGCCCGGCGGAGCGGGTTCTTGGCCTTGGCCGACTGCGAGGCCACGTCGGACTCGAGCACGTAGTTGTTGATCCAGCGGTTGAGGAAGGTCTCACACTCTTCCCGGGACATGAAGCTGCCGATCTTGTCGCGCATCATGGCTTTCAGGTAGTGAGCGAAACGGGAAACCGCGAAGATGTACTGCAGCTGTGTGGACAGGCGGGCATTCGCGTTTGCCTCGTCCGTGTCGTACTTCTTGCCCTTCTGGCACGACTGGGCCGCGAAGAACGCGGCGTAATCGGTGTTCTTGCAGTGAACCAGGGGGATGAAACCGAGGTCGGAGAGTTCTTTTTCGCGCCGGTCCGTGATGCCGATTTCCGTCGGGCACTTGACGGCCACGTCTCCCTCGTCGGTTTCGAAGGTGTGGGTGGGCAGCCCCTGCACGAGACCGCCCCCCTCGACTCCGCGAATGGCCACCGTCCAGCCGTACAGAGCGAAGGCCTCGGTGAGACGGGTACCGAAGGAATAACACGCGTTCTGCCAGAGATATTTGGCGTGGTCCTTGCCGTCGACTTCCTCCTGGAAGTTGAAAGTCTCGACCGGCTCGGTCTCGGCGCCGTACGGGAGGCGGGAAAGCGTGCGCGGCATCGTGAGGCCAACGTAGCGGGAGTCTTCGGACTCGCGGAACGAACGCCACTTGATGTACTCGGGGGTCTGGAAGATCTTGGCGAGGTCTCGAACTTCCGTCATCTGGTGGAACTCGTCCCAGCCAAACATCTTGGGAGAGGAGGCCGCGATGAACGGAGCGTTGGCCGCGGCAGCCACGCCTGACATCTTCTCGAGAAGAGACATGTCCTGCGGGCTCATGTCGAAGTAGTAGTCACCGAGTAGAGCCCCATACGGATGTCCGCCGAACATGCCGTACTCTTCCTCGTAGATCTTCTTGAAAATGGCCGACTGATCGAACTCGGATGCGCGCTCCAAGTCCTTCAGGAGATCCTTCTTGGAGACGTTCATGACCCGAATCTTGAGCATCGTGCTCGTCTCAGACTCGAACACGAGGTGCTTCAAACCCCTCCACGACCCCTCGAGGCGCTGGAAGCTCTCGTGGTGCATGACTTCGTTGAGCTGTGCGGAGAGGAGGCGGTCAATCTCGGCGATGCGGGCATTCACCGATGTCTCGAGGTCCCGGGAAAGCACAACCTGCCCGGCCATGACCTGCTGGACGAATTCCGAGATCATGTCCTTGGCGATCTGTTTCTGAGACTCGTCGCGCACCAGGCGTCCCTGGTCCAGGATCTTGGAGAGAATGTCCTGCTGTTCGGTAGTTTCAGTGACCGCCTGCGCACGGGCCCTTTCGGGATTGCTGCTCATCATTCATCTCCCTTCTTCTCGGGGGCGGCGAGCCCGAGGGCCTCGGACAACGCCTTCTGCTGATCCGCGTCCTTCATGACGTTCTGCAGCATCTCCTCGAGTTTGTCGTTGCCATCCGTCTTGGCGAGCAGGTCCGAGAGCCGTTTACGCGCTTCCACGAGACGGCGAAGGGGCTCGACCTGACGGACAACCTGATCGGGGTGGAAGTCATCCATGCTCTTGAACTTGAGTTCCACTCCGAGTTTGCTTCCATCGTTTGTCAGCTTGTTGTCGACCTTGTACGCGAGGCGGGGCGCCATGCCGGCCATCACGTTGTCGAAATTGTCGCGGTCAATGTCCACGAACTTGCGGTCCTTCACCCGGGGGAGCTGGTTCTCCGGGTTGCCCACGAAGTCGCCGAGGACGCCCACGACGAAGGGGAGTTCCTTCATCTCGATGGCGCCGCCGATCTCGACATCGTAGGTGATCTGGACGCGTGGCGGCCTGATCCGCTTCAGTTTCTGCTGGATACTCTCTTTAGTTGGCATGATTCAACCTCCTCGTTCTTCTGGACTCGATCCGGACACGGGTTCCCAATGCCGGTTCCAACACTTGTTGACGCGCTATTAGTCTTCGCTTTCCTTTGGCTTGATTCCGAGAGTCTCGTTCAAGCCCTCGAGCACCGACGAATCCTTGATGACCTCCGCCAGCCAATCCTCGAGAGACATGTTCCCCCAGGCCACAGCCCGCTTCACAAGAAGCGCAACGGGACTGTGCGGCTCGGTCTGCCGGAAAAAGTCAGCAATTTCGGCGAGCCGCCGGAGCGCATCCTGCCTCGTCTGAATGGCAGCGGCCACGGAATAACCGCTACCACCGCCGGAGCGCGCCGGACCTCCGCCTGCCGCTTCAGGCCCTGCCTCACCAGCCGCCGCTGCCGCGGCGGCCACCGGATCTTGCAGTTCCTTTTCCTTGAGAACCTTCGTGGAGAAATCCACGAGTTTGTCGATCAACGTGCGGGTCTCGGGCATGTCCGGCGCGTCCCGCCCAAACAGCCTGTCGATCGTCTCGGTCAACTTCTTGAAAGCGGCAAGAGACTCCTCCGTCACCTCTTTTAGCTCGCTGAAGAAAACCAGCGGAGTGACGGCCTTTGCCTTCATGAAGTCCTGGTTGAGCTTGTCGCGCTCTTCCAGAGCCCTCTGGTATGCGGAGGACTCGCGGTCCCTGATGCCTCGAATCTCTCCGGTCGCCTTCTCGTATTCAAGGTAAGAGAACTGCAGCCCCGGCGCGTTCGTAATGGGGACGCCAAGGAGGTACCGCGCCAGTTTGGGATCCAGGGCAGAAAGAATATTGGCCCTGGCCTCGACATCTCCCTCATCGATCTCGGGGAAGAGTGTGGCCCAGAACTGCTCCAGCAGTCCCTCCAGAAGCAGGAGACCGTCGCGCAGGCCGGCAAACCCATGCTGCTTGATGGCGGCCTCAGCCACCCAGCCTCCAATCTGGAGGTCTTTTGTCTGGGACTCGAGGGCATCACGGCCGAGCCGCAGAACTTTCCCCCAGTCGGCGACCTTGACCTCGCGCTTCCAATCTCCCTGATCGAGATCCGCGTCTTCTTCTGTACGCGCGAGGTTGATCTCGTCGTAGACGCCGGTGAACTTCAGGTACTCGCCTGATGGAGCATCTTCCTGGATCGGTTTGAGAAGTGCTTCCAGATCCAGAACTGGCGGTGTGGCCATTGTCCCCTCTCCGTTCTTCGCGTTTCGCAGTTATTCAGGAATTTTACTCCAGTTGGCTCTCCGCCGTACGTTGCCTCGAGGATTCAATCTGCCAGGGGCATCCCTGACGTTCTTTTGCTTGACGAACAGGAGACGTCATTCCTATTCTGGAAGCACAGAGGAAGAGAGGGCAATATGTCATCTATCAAGGAACTCCTGGAAAAGGGAGATCTGACCGGAGCCGTTTCGGCGGCGACAGACGCCGTTCGCGACAACCCCACCGACGTCCCGCGCCGGTTGACGCTTTTCGAACTGCTCTGCCTGAACGGCGAGTGGGACCGGGCCGAGAAACAACTCGACGTCGTCGGGCACGCAAGCGCGGAATCGGCCGTTGGCGTACAGCTTTACAAGAACAACCTGAAAGCGGAAAAGCACCGCTTGCAGGTTTTCAACGCCGAAAGACGGCCGAATTTTCTCGCTCCCCCTCCCGCTTACATCGAGGACCTTCTCGCTGCGCTGAAACGTCTGAAGGAAGGATCTCTTCAGGAAGTTCGCGGCCTTCTGGACAAGGTCGAGGAAGCTCGGCCCCCTGTCGCCGGATCCACGGGCGGTATCGACTTCGACGATTTTCGGGACTATGACGATTTCGTCGCCCCCATTCTCGAGGTCTTCAATCAGGGCGTTTACGCGTGGGTACCAGTGGAGCAGATCAAGTCGCTGGAAATCCTGCAGCCCAAAAAGCTGCGAGATATGATCTGGGCGCCCGTCCGCATCGAAGCAGGCGATGGAACGGTCGGGGAGGTCTTCATCCCGAGCCGCTATCATGCTTCCGAACAGCACGCGGATCCGCTCGTCCGCCTCGGCCGCATGACCGACTGGAAACAACTTGATTTTGACGTCGTCGCAGGCATTGGTCTCAGGACATTCCTTTTCGGCGATGAAGAACGCTCCATTTTTGAACTCGAACGTGTCGATTTTCTGAAGGAAGATGACGGTCAGGCTGCTGACGATCAGGAAGAAGACGGCCAAAACGAAGCCTGAAAACACGAGGGGCCGGGTCTTTTGTGCCCGGCCCCTGGCCCAACGAGGGCTTCTCCTGTTCTTTGGAGCGTTTAGACCTTCTTGTTCTCCTTGAGGTCCCAGCCAACGTTTCCGGTGCTGGTCGTCTTACCAGACTTATCCTGAATGAAGTACTCGTACTCGATCTTGGAGTAGTTGAACGAGATCTGGTCGAGAGGAATTTCGACGCCGCTCGAGCCACCCGTCTGGAAGGACGAAACGATCAGGTCCGTGAACTTCATGGCGAGGTACTTCTGGCCCTCTTCACCGGCCTTGAACGCTTCCAGAGTCGCGGAAGGGATGTGCTTGCCAGATGCGCAGTTCTGTAGGAGAACCGGCGAGGCCTTGTTGACCCTCATCACGAAGTGGAAGTCCTGCATCGTGACCTTGCCAGCACCCATACCGCCGCCCTGAGAGGCCGTCCCCTGCTGAGTTTCCCCCCAGGACCATGACTCGACGTCGATCCACTCCTTGTGCTTCGAATCCTGGCTCTCTCCCGGAATTCCTTCGATCTTCAGATAAAAATCTACAGCCATTGTCGTCTCTCCTTTTTTCGCCCCTTTGAGCGATCTTTGTCGTTTCCGCCGACATTCACAATGTGGGTTCTATCCAACTAATTTGCCGTGACAAAAAGCACGAGAAAGTGAAGTTCTGCAAACCAGTCACTCTCCCGGACCCGGAGGGCTTCTCACACCGTCTCTCATAGAGATTCTTGGAGCATTTTCTCCCACTCCGGGCCAAAAGGAAACCTCTTTGCACCCCAAAACCCCAAAATGCCACAAAAAATTCATCGAAACCGTTCGAATCCTTCAGCCGCGGCTCCCGCGGATCTGGCGGATCAGCGGTTCGGCAAATTCCGAACTCTGGGAATCGAGAGGGTCCGGCGCCAAAACAAGAGGTTCGGCATCTGCGGCAACACCAATTGCCGCGGGAACACCAGTTGCCGCGGGAACACCAGTTGCCGCAGATGCGCGTCCATCCTCCCCAGAGATCTCCTCCACATAGTCGTAGTCACAATTCGCCGGATGCAGAAGCAGAAAATCGTCTTGCCGTAGTTCGCGGTAGAAGAAGACGCCCCTGCCGGCCTCGTAAGTCCGGCTCTGAAAGAGCACTCCCGACGGGTGAATCGTCCGTCCGAGACGGGTAGACGACCACAGAAACCAGAAAAGCATCTGGCCCGATGGGCGCAGCCTCTCACCGAGTGGAAGCCTGATGGCTCCGCCGCCGTACTTCTCGCTGTCTTCAATAGCCGCCAGGAAGCGGCTTGTAAAAGTGCGCCACCGGTGCGGACTGTCGAGTCCCGGCGCCGAGCCCACGAACTCGCCCAGGGTCATGTGTTCCAGAGCGTCTCGCAAGCCGGCCTCTATCTCGTCGGGCGACTTCAGGGCCACATCGATTCGAACGGCCCGGTGAGCGCTATAGAACGCCTTCAGCGCTCCGCTCGACTGGTAATTACGCCGAATTTCCGAAGCCCGGTGCTCGAAGAGAGACAGATAGTCGAGCGCCAGCACCACATCCGTCAGCGGCCCCTTTTCGGGTAACACAGAGAAGACGGTGAACGGGAACTGACGCAGCCCCCCTTCATCGTGGCTCCCCCAGATACTACCGGCCACATACCGGCCGGTCCCGGGCAGCCTGAGAAGAAACGAGTACGGGGGAATAAGCGCCCCCCGATACTCATCTCGAACTGACCACCTCTTGCTGAAACCCGAGGAGATCCACTCGCGGAACTCCTGCGCTGCCGGATCGGTCATCCCCACCGAAATGAAATCTTTGTAAATGGGGAGCTTACCGAATGCGTTCAAAGCAAGCGAATCGCCCCCTCCCCCGCCCCCCAGCAGCTTCGAGAAGAACCCAGTCACTCCGGTCCCAGCCATGGATAACCTCCTCACCCAGGAATGACGTTGGGCATGGGCTCCGTAAAGATCACTTCAAAGAGCCCTTCCAGCGGCTGGTTCGGTTTTTCGGCATCCGGAATGATGACGCGGATCAGCCATTTCAGGTCACGGTCTCTCAACCGGTCAGGATCCTCAATGAGTTCCGGGAACTCTCTGAGATCTTGGTTCGAAACCAATATGTAATAGAAGAAGCGGATAGGTCCGCCCGTGATTTCCGTGATGCCAGCCCAGCCTCCCTTTGTTGACTCGTTCCGGCCCTCCATTTGCATCGGGGCTTCGCCAGCCGGGAACCGCCACTGGTACGGACGGGACGGCTGGTTGGTCTTGACGTCGGTGGAGGGTCTGAAAATAGTGGCCTGACTGAAGAAAAAGAGCTGCGAAATACGGTCGCCCATGAAGATGCGTCCGGCGCCCGGATTCGTTTCCAGAGCCCGAACCTCAACACGGTGTTCCCTCTTGGAAAGGAAACGCTCCCAGCGATAAGCGACGTTGAAGGGTCTCCGCTTGGGGTCTCCCACAAAATCGAACTCTGGTTCTCGCCCACCCAGAATCGGTTCGAGGGCGAAATCGTCCGAAAGAGCCGTGACTTGACTCATCACACCGGAAAGGTGCTGTTGATTGATCGTTGGCAGCTCGATGCGCCACGTTGCCGAGCCCACGGCCTGACCCACTTTTCTGAACAGCGTCATCGCATCGTAGTCTTGCCGTTTCGACTTCAACTCGGAGGAACGGATGAAGGGGAAGGTGCCCATCACTTCAGCGTTCAGCTTCTGCCAGACCGGATCCGACAGCTGCTGGAAACCAGGACGGATTGCATCGCGAATGAGGTTGGCCCCCCGCTTCTCGATCTCGATCAACACCGGACCCCATGGCTGGTACTTACCCACCCTGGCACGCGTAAACGCATGGTAGCCGCGAAGGGAGACGCCCTCCTGCGCGAGTGAGAGCTGTTTCCAGGCTTTCTTGGGATCGGCATCCGCAAGCGGAACCACATTTGCCTTGAACGTCATACACGCCTGGATCAACTCTTGCGGGGGCGGTTTGACGGCTCTTGGTTTGGGAGGCGCCGCCTGCTTGTTCTTGTCTTGCCAGTACTTGACGATCTCGGCAAAACGCGTGTTCTTCTGGGAAATCTCCTGAACGTCACCGAGGCTGAGTCCGCCCGTCGGTTCAGGAGCCGCCTGCGCCGGCTGCGGAGGCTCTGGAGCCCCGCCCCCTTCCGGATTCCACGCGATGATGATTCGCTGGAACTCTTGCCAGGACTTGGCGTCACGTGCCCGCACCGGCACCGAGAATCCAGGAGTTGGTGGCAGATAAACAACCGGCCGGCGCGAGGTGCGGTCCATGAAACGCTTCAGATAGTCGATCGTGACTCTGGCAATCCCTCCCAGCTTCGATTCGACATCAGCCCGCCCCTTGACAGACTGGCCTTCACCGAAGCTGATGAACCGGACGGCGAGATCCGCCATGGCTTTTGCGTAGCCGGGTCCACTGAAACACGTTGCATCACACCCCGGACCGATGATCTTGGGACTCTCGAGGAAGCGCTGAGCGTAAGGCAGGACGCGATAAACCAGGGATAGGTCCGCGGCCTTTGGAACAAACGCGATCAGCACCGGGTTGTTGAAGGCCGACTGGTGGTCTGGCACGACCGCGGGAACCGGTATGGCGTCACGCAGGTCCTTTTGCTTCTTCTGGAACGCCTCGATGATGGCGTTTTGCTCCTGGGTCGTCGACTTCGAAAGCGCATCATCCAGAACCTTCTGCGGCTGATCAGCCTTTTCGAACTCTGGAATATCCGCAAACTTGGTCAGGTTGACGAGCGCCCCCGAGACGGCCTTGGCCGAGTCCGTCCAGACCATCATGGCGGGCTTTTCCTTGTCGGGCATGACGAGGTGGACGTAGAGGTTCTTGCTGGACTGCAGACTCTCCCACTTGACCTTGAGGGCATCCTTGAGTTCTCCGAGCCTTCTCTCGGAGATTTCATTGGGTCCTACAGACGCCTCGTAAAGGAGGAGCTGCTTGTAATCCACCTCGAGGTTCTTGATCCACATTTCGAGGTTGATGCCCGGAAACGACATCTCGGCAGCCTTCGGCGTCTTGAGGTGCTTGTCAGCCTCGTCGTAGGCTGCTGAGAAGAGCTTTCCAGTGGCTGTAGAGCGGGCGAGGAAATCCAGGGAATCGCTGCTGTCAGCCGTTGCAATCATCGCCTCGTAGGTTTCCTTGTACTTGGCGAGCAGGATGAACAATCTGTAGTCCCAGCGGGCGAGGTTCTCGACGCTCCAGAATTCCTCGAACTTCAAGATTCCCCGCTTGGGCGAGGCAACTGGCCACATGTCATCGGCCGGCATGCCAGAAACCAGGACGTTTTTCAGAATTTCGTCGGCGACCTTCGAGTTGAAGCCCGTGGCGATCCACTCGTCGACCTCGGGAGACTTCTTTGTGGCCGGTGTGCCCTTGGTCACCCTGCAGAACTCGATGAGCGGCGTCACCGCGAGCTTTGCGGGCTCTGCCGGAGGCTTGGCGGACGAATCTGGTTTTCCCGCCTCGAGCTTTTTGGTCTTCAGCCAGTACCACTGGAGATAGTTGTCGAGCGAGGCGAAAAAAACCTTGTAGCTCTTGAAGTGCTGCTCGTGCGACCAGTCGAGGACGGCCATTCTGGCCTCGGTATCCTCGATGAGCGGCGTCACCACCTTGGCCATGTAGACCTTCTGCTGGACCTTCGCCATGATGTCGTCGAGGTCGGACTTGGAGCCGCCAAAAAAGAGCGCGAAGCTGAGAGATCTCCAGAACGATTTTTCGCGCAGACGTGCGCGCTGGACTTGCAGCGCCTGACTAACGTCGTAAGCGCGGGCGACACTGCAAGGCTTCTGCTTGTCCTCGTAACAATCCCGTGCGTTGCGAACGGCCTCGCGCACCGGGTTCACAACTTCCTTGATCGAGTTGTACGCGGGGAAGATCGCAACCAAACAGAGGAGAACGAGGGCGGCTGTGAGTGAGTAGAAGAGGTACTTGTTCCGCTTGTCCTTTTCGGCCGCGGCTTTCGTCTTTGAAACGAGACCCTGCTCGGGGAAGACCTTGGCTTCGTAGAAGTCCTTGATGAAGAACGCTCGCGAACGCTGGAAGATCTGCTCGAGGTTCTCCATGATCGACTCGGCGGACGATCCGAGGAGGGCGCGGGTGGCCCGAGCGATTGGCTTGCCCTGCTGGACGCCGCTCGAGATGTAGTAACCCCGGAAAATGAAGGGCTCGTCGTAACGGGTTCTTTGGAAGATCGTGTCGAAGTACCGCTTGAGGGGTTCGCCGAGGGCGCGAAGCTCTTCGGGAAACGCAAAAATGCGGTCGACGGCCTGGGACTTCTCCTCCGTGGCGACGAAGCGCAGGCGCAGTTTGTGAATCCGGTTGATGATGTCGTCAAACGAGGTGTCAAAGACACCCGGGTCGTAGGTTTTCTCGGGGCCGCCCGGCGTTGACCATCCGAAGAGCTGGCGCTGATCTTCCGGGTTGAGCTTCGAGAAGAACTCGGAGAAGCCGAGAATCCGGTCCGCCTTCGTGACCATGATGAAGATCGGGAACCGCACCTCGAGCACACGCTGCAAGTGCAGGATTTTTTGCCGGATATTGGTGGCCTTCTTGACCTGCTCTTCCGGCGAATCCTCGAGCAGAGACGTGCATGGGATGACGATGAGAACGCCGTTGATCGGGCATTCCTTGCGGTAACGCCGGATGAGCTTGAGGAAGCTCGACCACTCGCTCGCGTCTGGCGCGTTTTCTTCCTGGAATGTGAAGCGGCCTGCCGTGTCAAGAATGACGGCTTCGTTGGCAAACCACCAGTCACAACTCCTGGTTCCCCCGGAACCCGAGAGGGCTTCCGCTCCGAGGGGGAACTCGAGACCCGAGTTCTTCAGAGTGGTGCTCTTGCCCGACTGAGGTTCTCCGATGAGCAGGTACCAGGGGACCTCGTAAATCGACATACCCTGAGAGCGGAGCTGCTTGATCGCCGCGGTCCAGCGCTCGGCCAGATCCCGCACGGCCTCGCGCACTTCCTGCTTCGTGGCTCCGGGGCGCTGCGCATCTTTCTCGAGATCGGAGGCGAACTGGGCTTCCTTGTCCTTGCCCCGCTTCGACATGACGCCGTCGAAGATCCCCATGAGTCCAGCCGCCAGGAGGAGCCCCAGTGCACCGATCCACCACTTGTTGCCGTAGCCCGTCGCGTAAAAGAGCGCGATCACGAGCGGGAGGCCGATCATGACCGAGCCGAGATACCTCATCGGCTTCGGCAGACGGTAGGCGATATCCATTAAGGCATAAATGAGTTGTTGCATAGCGCCTTCTGATCCGATTTCAAGGCGCGCCCTCGAGGGTGCGCCGGCTGCCGGGTGTCAAGCTCAAACAGGAATTCCCATCGCCCGGGCGTGCTCTTTGAGTTCAGTGATGAGTCCTCTCCAGAGCAAGGCCGTCGAGATCCAATACACGAGCAAGAGCGTGACGGAGACGATACCGACACGAGCCAGCGTTATGGCTGGCGCGATTCGCTTGATGCCGGTCTTCTGAACGTTGTAGGCCTCGGGCGTGATTTTGTTCTCGGCCTGCGAAACATATTCGGCAAGAAGCCGGTAGACGTTTTTTCGAATCTCCGCGAGTTTGTCGGGCCAGTCACGAAACCGGCCCTTGAACCCAAGCGCCAGGCCCGCGAAGATGATGCTGGCCAGCGGGGTGTCTTCCGGCCGCAGGCTCTGGGCCATCGTAAAGAACTCGTCTCCGCCGACGTTGTTGCCGAAATACTTCAGCTGGAACGACCGGTGAACCCAGGTCTGCGAGTGTTCCCACCCAGAGTTGATGATGATCTCGTCGGCGAGCCAGACGAGCGGGAACCGGGCGCGCTCGTACCAGCCTTCCAGTTTCGGATCAGCCCGCGCTGTCCGGGCCTGCTCGCGAAAAATGTCCTCGAGGTCAACAAACACGTCTTCGATATCAACGCGGATCCCTTTCCTGATCTTCTGGCGGAAGGCGGAAAGAAACAGGAATTCCTTTGCGGCGACACGGAAAAGTTCGAGTGCATAGTCCATATCAGCTCACCGGCTTCGTGATGATGTACAGCGAGAACCGTAGCTTTCCCGCCATGACTTCCTTCAGGTAGATGGGAACAATTTCGCCCGTTTCCTTTTTCCCGAACTCCATTCGAGGACGCGAGGGTTCTCCCGGAAACGCAGGGTTCACACCGTAATAACCAGGCTGCCAGGAATCGGGTCCTCCGGGCTTTTCCAGGCTTTTCTGCAGCGTCTCTTCCCGCTGGAAGCCGAGAGCCATGACGCGGTCCCTTACCACGTTGGGCCAGTAGGGCGGCTCCTTGCGGATCTTGAAGTAGTGGAGGTTTTCGAAAACTGGCAGACCGACCGGAGCTTGTTTTAAGGGGTCGAGGTCGAGCCCCCAGAGGTTTCCACGTTTCAAGGTCGGAATGTCCCCAGGGCTTCCGAGCTTGATCGTCTTGTACCGGTCTTTTGCCAGGATGTCGTCCTCGCGGCCTTCCACCGCAACGAAGAATTCCGTCTCCGGAACGAGCCACTCGGGCTTCAACACGGCCTTGTAAATACTGTCATCCTCGACGAGGGCCCGGTCGAGAACGAACTCGACCTTCACGTAACGCGAGGCGACCAGCTTTTCGAGAAGCATTTCTATGATCTCGGACGTACGCCGGAAACAAGTTCCCAGATTGTCGTGGTCATAAACCGGCAGCTCGATGACATTTCGGCTGTCGTCGAAAATCGACAGCTCGCCCGCCAGCCTGCAGAACTCCGCGTAAACCGCGAAAGGATGGATGCGCGGAATCTTCGTCAGCTGCTGAAGAAGGAACCGGAAGCTTCCCAAAATCTTGTACTTGATAATGGGCTGCCAGTCTGCCGCGGCGCCCGAACGCAGATTCATCCGCCCCTGCGTAAACTCAGACATCAAGAGCCGGTACTTCCCCTCGACCCTGTTCATAATCTCATCACACAGGATCTGGAGGGTTCGCGAGGCCCCGATCTCCGTCACCGAGGGGATGAAATCCTGGGCGAGTACGGGGAAGTTCCTTCCGACAGCCGACCGCTCGACAACGGCCACTTCGAGGCACTCGTACCCCTCGCGGGATTCGTTGCCAAAAAAGAGACGGCCATTGCAACGCTTGATGCTGAGCGGCTGTGAATTCGACCCGCTGTTCTCGTCGAACATCTCGACAGATTCCACGACGTAGCGCCTGTCCTGGCCTCCCGGTCCTTCCCCGGGGGCAAAGACATTTGCAGATGTCTCCCGCATCACGGGAACGCCCAGGAACACTCTCATGCGGCCACCGGCCAGATCGAGTTCCCTCTTGAATCCGCGCGGGAAGAGACGCAGGGTCGAGTCGGAAGAAAGCGCCGTCCCATCCTTCAACTTGAGAGAGACGTCCCGGATTTCGAAAATGAAATTCTCGAGCTGGTCCTCGGCGATCGAAACACCCGACAATCCATAGCTGAACGGCTGTATACGCTGAATTTCCCTCTGCAGGGCCTCCTCGCGGTACCGTTCCGCCGCCTGAAAGTGATGGGGGCGCAGGAACATGCCCTCGCCCCAGAAAACCTGAGGTGTTTTTTTCATTGCCGCCTACTGTGTCGAAACGAAGAGCTTCTGCTCCTGAACAGAAATCTTGATCGTACGCCCCACCCACGCCTTGTAGTCGAGCACAACAATGTGGCCCTGCGGGTCCGGGCTCTGGAATTTGTAGTCCGCGATCACGACGAGTTTCTTCTCGGCTTTGTTCGCCTCGATGGCGACAACACGGTCACACGTTTGCCCCGGCTCTGGCGCCGGGAAAGTGACGGTTTTGCGTTTGCCGCTCGTCATGTTCAGCCGCATCTGGTTGTAAAACCACTTCTCCCCTTCTTGCTGGATCATCCGGGCCTCGTCATCAGTGGCCCTGATGACGTCCACGGTCAACAGAAGGCCGCCGTTGATCTGACTCGAGGCACACCGGAAGTCCACGTTGCCCAGCGAGGCACCGCAGGACGAAAGGGCCAGAACGGCAGCCACCGCCCCTGCCAGAACTCCGAATTTCGAGGACTTCGTCATGTTCCTTCTCCTTCATCGTTTACGTTCTCCTCGTTCAACGTGCCTTTCTCAGCTGCCGCTGGGAAAGCCCGAACGAGCCCCATGAACTCAAAACGCCGCGATTGAAACGATCTCTTTGAGATGATACCCGAGACCCCGGAACTTGGGCATTGACAATAGGCACAGAATGCGATTCCAGGCCATGAGTTACGTGGCCCAAAAGTGATCCTGGCCGCCGGCCTAACTTCCGGACTTCAACTTCTCGTACATGGCCCGGGCCAGATCCGCAACGATCGCAAGAACTTGGTCTTGAGCAACGTCTGGACTCAAGTCGCGTACCTGGGCCTTGTATTCTTGCCACCATTCCTTCTCTTTCGACTTGAACCCTCCCGCCTTCACGAAGCCTTCGATCACGGCAGGATTCACCTTCTTCCAGAGGCGGCCAAACCACTCGGACGGGGCGTCAGAGTACGCGGACATGCACGCTTCCTGCCACCTCTTGACAGCCAGGATGTAGTCGGCCACGCGCTCCACGGCTGCCGGACGCCCCTGAGCCGTCTGGTCCAGCAGCGCTCGTAGGGTGGTGTTTTGGTCCGGCAGGAGAATCGTCCCCGTCTGGTAGATGGAGTTCATCGTTCCATGCACAAGTTCGCGCATGAAGAGTTCGATATCGAGAGAAAAGCGCACGGCCTGGCGGGCCAGGACAGCCTGCGGATCGGACGGGGGCTTCTGCGAGGTTCCCAGGAGATCCCCCCATGGGAAGGCCTCCAGGGGCTTCTGAGCTACGTTTCCCTGTTTGGCCTTCAAGTCCGCCACCCGGCGCTCCAGTTCCTCGGCTTCCGCTCTGAGTGCCTGTAGTTCGGCCTCGGCGCCCGCATCCTCGCCAACGACTGGGAAATACTGATAGATCTTCTCGAGGTAGGCTCGCCGCTGGGACTGTGGAATCGCCTCGAGGGCGGAGGTGATCCTTTCCTTGATCAGCGGCTTTCTCTCTTGTGGGCTTGTAAACCACTCGGAAATCGACAGTCCGCAGATTTCTTCCGCTAACCGGTGCGCCTTGGCCTCAATGACGCCAGCCGGAAGCTCCGGTCCGCCAGCAGGCGGACCCGGAGAGATGATCTGTCCGCGCGGAACCCCAAAGACCTTGCTTGGGCTGGAGCGTTCGGACGGCAGTGGTTCCCCGGGCGAAGAGACTGGCGGAGAAGCCCCGGCCCCCGGCCGTTTCCCAGATTTCTCGATTACCGCCGTTCCCGTACCCGGCAGCGGGCCAAGGCCGAGCCGCCGGAGCCAGAGTCCGGCCGGGCCCGCCTCATCCCGGGCAAGAGCGGAGAACAGCTCTGCCCCGAGAACTTGCGCCTTCTCACGCCCGGGAGCGGCCTCCACCGGCCGCCGCGACGCGGCCAGCATGCGGCAGACCTTGGGAGACGCCACAAAAACCTCACCCATTTCGCCCGGCAACCCGAGAGTTCGAAGGAGAGCTTCCGCAGCCCAATTCTCGGTAACAGGAAAGAACGTCGGATCCCAGAGCTGATTCAGAAGGAGATCCGGCCGGAGTCCAGCTTGCGCCAGGACATCCTCAACCGCGGGCCCGCCGTTCCGCAAGACGCCATCAGACAGGTGACGGGTGTCTATGAACCGCTCCCGCCGGCTTTCGGCCACCTGCCTGCAAGACGCCAGAAGAGGAGCCAACTCGGGACTTGTGAATCTCTCTATCGGCACGGGCTGAAGAGGGTGCGACGGAAACACCGGATTGTCCTCGAGGGTGACGCGAACCGGAGTCAGAGACACCAGAAAGACGTCTCCCGAGTTCAGGAAGAAGTCTTCTTCCGGAGGAATCTGTTCCCCCGAGGCAAATGTCCCATTCCGGCTTCCCAAATCGCGCAAAACGATCCGGCCCTGCGAGTAGCGAACGACGGCGTGGCGATCATTCGAAACCCCAACGCAGGCTCCGAGGACGAGATGATTTTTGACCTGCTCCCGGCGGTCCAATTCTAGCTTTGCGATTCTCAGGGTCTGTGGGACACCTTTGGTGAAAGCCGCGGGGCCGTCCCCCACGGCCCGCACGCCTTCCATGGGACCGAGCCAGACCTCCAGGCACAGGAACTCGTTTCGCGCACTCACCTCGACGTCTCCTGCTGGTTCTTCAGCTTCTTGAAATCAGCCCGGGCCAATTCAGCGCTCTGCCTCTGGATCTGCTCCTTGACGACATCTGGAGCCAGATCCTTCACCGCTGCCCGGTACGCTTGCCAGAACTTCTCTTCTGGCGCCGAGAAAATGCCAACAGGCCCCCGGGCGTAGGCTTCGATCAGAGACGGACTGATACGCTTCCAGATCTTCTCAAACCAGGCCCGCGGCGCGTTCATGAACGCACCGAGACAGGCAACCTGCCAGAACCTGAGTTCCTTTAGATAGTCCTCCACGTCGCGCTCGGAAGGCGGAGTCCCTCGCGCAGCCGCCTGCACGATTTCCTTCAGAGACTGCGGATACCCAGGGAGTCGAAAATCGGGCGACGTGTTTCCAGGTTCCAGGAGAGTGCGCAGAATATCGAGCAGGACCGCCTCCATGGCCAGCGCGAATCGCAGAACCTCCAGAAAGGCCTTTCGGTCCTTGTCATCGATGACCGCCTTCCCTTCCGCGGTTCCTTCAGCCCACGGATACCCCGAAACCCCCTTCTTCGGCTCGGGGGCTGCCTTGAGTTGTTCCTCTTGCCTCTTGAGTTCCGCAATACGCTGTCTGAGAGCCGCCGCGGGAGACTCAGGCATGGCCCCCGCCTCCACGACGGGGAAGACATCCCCCAGCCGCCGGACGATCTCGTGACGGATCTTCTTGGGAAACCCGGAAATTTCCCTGTTCAGCCAGGCAGAAGCCCTCTGTCTGCGCTCACTCGGCAGGGAGAAACGGTTCGACTCCAGATAGTCCATCAGCTCGCCAGCAAGTTCGTGAACCCGATGATCAACAACCGAGTCACTCGGAACCGGCAGCACATCCGACCGGATCGAATGAGACAAAACTGCCTGCTCGGGCGGCGCTTCGAGCCTGGACACGGCCTCATAGGGGCCTGAGTCTCTCGGTTCTTCAGGCGGGGCCACCCGGGTGGCCACCGGCTCCTCGGGGAAGGAAGCCGCGGGAGCACTCGGCATGTACGGGACATCGATGGGAATCGAGGCCTCGAGAACTGGCTCTGCGACCGGAACTGGGGGAAAACCCAGTGCCTCCACCGGCAAAACGGCGTTGATAGGGGGCGCGGGCGGAGGAGGAGCCGGAGGCGATAGTGCCGGAGGTGGTGGTGCCGGAGGTGGTGCCGGAGCCCATGGAATGCTGGTTCCGTGCGGAGAAACCGGCATCGGAGAGGCCTGGAAGGAGCCCGAGAACTGCGGCTTGAACCCCGGCGGCTGGGTGTCGCCTTCCTGATCTACAGGCGCGGGAATACCGTACCTCGAGAGCCACCGCCCAACGGCTCCCCGCTGGTCCAGCATGAGCGCCGAGAACAGGTATCTCGATATCTCCTCTGGGCGCCGGGCCAGCCTTTCGTTCACGGTTGATGTCAGGGCATCCCTCAGGAGAACGGCGACCTTGGGGGTCACGACCGCGCCAGAGATGTCCCCCGGGATTCCCACTGGTTTTGTGAGGACCTCCGAGAGCCAATCGGTGTCTCCAAGAAAAAACCGGGTGTACCAGACTTCCTGGGCGAGGCTCTCCGCGCTGACCCCCACGACTTTCAGCGAGGCCAGAACCGAGGCGGAGCCACTGCGAAGGATGGCTTCGGCCAGGTGTCGCGAGTCGATGTACCGTTCTCCCCTGCGGCTGGCGCACTCGCGAGCTGACTGAAGAAGCTCGGCTACGCTCAGATCGCTGAACTCCTCTACAGGAACGGGGAGGCGAGGCGCGTCACGTTCCGGAGGACGCTCGGGAAGGATGGTGACTTGAATGGGCGTAAGCGATGCGAGAAAAATGTCACCGTCCCCGAGTTCGAATTCGATGCCGGGTTCGACCTTTTGCCCATGCGCGAAGGTCCCGTTGGCACTCTCCATGTCGCTCAGAAACACCCGGCCGCCAGTCAAGCGCAACTTGGCATGAATGTCGCCAGAAACGGGACCGCATACCGAAAGCACGAGATGGTTCGGAGTCCGGTCCTTTCGAGAAGAGGAAAGACGGGCGATCCGGATCAGTTGCTCCCGGGATCTGCCGTCGGTGACGAAGTGCGTTCCTTCTGCTGGCCCCAGCCAGACCTCCGCACTCAGACACGGCGGCATGGAAGCCTCCTCACGTCACAAATGGGGGCGGTGGCGGGGATCATGTCCGCCCCTTTGCCTCGCCAGATCCAGCTTCTTCAAGGAGGATTTCTGCCAGCACTTGGCTGATCTCTCTGTGTATCGGCTGTCTGTGGAAAAGCATGGCCCGCAGGGATGCGACCATTTCGTTGACTTCGTCGAGAAGCCTCTCGATCCTCTCGGTTGGGTCATCCGGGTTGAAGTCCGCGGGATTAGCGCAGATCGAGAAGCCGGGAATCCGGACCAGCATCCGGTAGGCCAGCGTGACGATCCGGTCCCACATGGGTTGCGGAATGGCGTTGGGGCGTCCCGGAAGCCTGTCTTCCGTCCGGAAAAACACGGAAGACTTATCGAGTAAAGACTTGATCAGGGGCTCATGCCCGGCAGCAGCCTTGAGCTGATCCACGGGGGACGCCTTTGTGTTCCCTTTTTCCAAAAGCCCGCCGGCACGCGCAAGGCCCTGGACTCGAGCAATGAACGAACCCTCGCCATCCCCGGAGAGACCTCTCAGAAGAAGAACACCGAGGGAATAGAGATCGGAAGGTGAACCGAAGCGAGGGTAGACCTTGTACCTGACGCCCGGGATCCGGACGTTGATGAGGGTTCTGCGCAGCCGGCGCAGGGTTGGCTCATCCATCCGGATGGCGCCAGAGACAAACTCGAATTCCTGGTATCCCGGAACGGTGTGCTCGCGAAGGTAGACCGTCAAGGCGGCAACACCGATGTTCAGGGTGGCTTCCGGGACCGCGACTCGAACGGGGTCGGGAGGTGACGGCTTTGGATACAGACCGTTCGGATCCGAGATTTTTCCCTGAAGCTTCACCATTCCGCCATCGGGCCCGCCATCCGGAATCACATCAGTCAGGTGGAGGTCTGCTGGCCTCGACGCCGCCAGCTGAAACTCGACGATCTCTGGAGCCGCGTAAGGATAGGTTGGGTGGACAGGAGGGATCACCACATCGAACCCAAAGGCCGAAGTGCTGGTTGCGGATGCGACTCCGTGAAGCCTGGCTTCGAAGGTCCAGAGGGCGGGGAGAGCAGACATGGCGCCGAACGTGTCGAAAAGCACGTGGCCGGAGTGAATGTCGAGGTGCGGCTGCGCGGTGATACGGTAATAACTCAGGACAGCCTCGAGCACCTGGCGAAACCCCGTCAGCTTCAGACAGAGCGTTTCCACGGCATCCAAGCCGGTGGCCTCGTGTCCGAAAAACAGCCGGTTGCCGGGAGGAAGTTTTTCACCCAGCCACTCGATTCTGGTGCGGGCCGTGATGGCCATCAGTGGGTCTGGAGCACCCGGAGGAGCCATCTGCTGAGAGGCGCGCCCGCCCACGATGTCGCTCCACTCGTCCCAGCGGGCCGGGGAGAGGCCTGTCACGAGGAGCGGGGAATCGCAGAGGTTGAAGGCGCTGAAGCGCTCAGAGAAGTGCACCGGGTTGGGGGCGTTGCCCTCCTTGCGGGCCCGGCGGGCGGTGTCCGCGCACTCGGTGCAGAGGAAACGAGAAAGGGCTGGCTCGTCCCAATCTCGGAGCAGGGACCGCGCCGTTGATTCGATGAGATCTTGCGGGCCGCCCGCCTTTATGGGAACTTCGGGCGGGAGCGGCGTTGCCGTGAAGAGAGCGACGGCTCCGGATTTGTCAGCGCACGCCTCACACACCAAGAACCGGTAGTAGCTATCAGAGAATGGGGGAAGACGCCTCTGGCGCAGAGAGTCTTCCGAACGCAACGTCCTGAGGTGCTGACCGCAGTAGGGACAAAGGGGCGGAAAGAAGCACTTGTGTTCGGAACAGAAAAGGAGAGGCGGGATTTCCCCCTCTCGCACACCCGCCTCCACGGCCGGCTGAACAAGTCTCGGGAAAAATGTGCTCCCGTTTCTGAGGGCCTTGAAGCGGAGACGCTCGCGTTCCCACCTCTCCCACGCTAACCGGTTCGTCAAGGCAGAGGCTATGGCGCGTTCTTCCGAAAGGAGAGAATTCGGCAGGATCTTCACAGCCGTCATCTCAACAAGGCTGTCCTCCTCGCCAAAAATTGCTCCCAGGAAGACCCGGGCCGTTCCTTCTTCCCTCGAGGAGACGAGGGGAACGGGCTGGAACAGTTCACCCGTTTGCGCGCCCAATACGACGTGAAGAGAGTACGGCGCATGGCCGGCGCCCGAGGGCACGAGCCGCGCGGTTTCGAAACGCTTCAATCTCAACCGGTCATCCCTCCGCTTCCAAGTGTAGTACCAGATTCTCCACCACTTCGTCCTTCTCGAACCGCCAGAATCACGAGATCCGCCGACTCGAGAGGCTCAAACGGCTGCCCCTGCATTCCCCCGAGAACCGAGCGAACCGCGAGTCCTTTTTCCCCGAAGATCGAAACGATTTCTCTCTCACGCCACCCTCTCAAGACGACATTCCGGGCCGTCACCACCTCCACGGGCGGTTCCTCCCCCGGCCGGTACCGCAGCGTGCAGGGATTAAAAAGCACGGTCCCATCCTCTCTCGGATCCATGAGACGTAAGAAAACGATGGTTTCTCCTTCTGAAGCCCTTACGTTCAACGGGAGCGAGCGGACTTTCCTTTCGTGGATCCGGTCGTAATTCAGGATCTGCAGGAGGAGCGCCGCCCCTTCCTTGAGGGACGAGACGAGCCCCTCCGCGAACGCGCCTAGCTCCGCTTCTGTCAGAAGGTGAGGCAACGTGTTTCCGACACACACTGCCCCATCGAACGCGGCTTCCCCCAGATCATCGAGTTTCCGTATGTCACCCTCGATGAAGACGGGTCCGCTGGAACCGGCCCTGGCGGTTTCTATGTTCTCTCTGGACCGGTCGACACCGGTGACGGCAAAACCCAAGGAATGGAAGAACCTGGAGTGCTCCCCCGTCCCGCAGCCGAGGTCGAGGAGGTGACGCCCGCCGCCAGACTCGCCGAACACCGATTTCAAGAACGGCGCCTCGCGCTCAATTCGCTCGGGCCATGCGATCAAGCGCCGGTAATTCAGCCGGGAGTAAGGATCATCAGGATGAGACACTTCTTTGACCTTTCGCGCCGATTTTGGCAGGCCCGGGCCCTTACGGCCAGAGCGCTTCGTTAAGAACTAATAGTGTTACCCTGGAAAAGAGTAAGGTCAGAGGAGCGCTCCATGAACGAAGACAAGCTCACCCGCAACGAGTCTGATGACGATCACGAAGGCCGGGTAGAGGAGGCGTTTGATGCCTTTCACGCGGACGTGGCGCACAGGGCCAGTGAAGAGGAGAAAGACCGGCTCGAGAAGATGAAGGCCGCGGTCGTCAGAAAAGACGCCGGTGAGGTTCAGGAACACTTGAGCTTCATCAAGGACGCCCATTCGTGGCTCTACCGGGAGATGACAGGCCATCCCAAACTTGCAACGCTGATTGACGAGCTGGCACTCTGGGGATTCTGAACAGCACGAACTTTGATCTGGAATTCCAAAGCCGCGCTCCCAGGCAAAGAGGATTCCTGAAGAACTCCTGGGCAACTAACCGGAACGCTGAGCCTCTTCTTTCGTTGTTCCGGAAACCGGGCCCTGCTTCGCCGGGATTTCGAGTGGACCGGACTTCAGATCCTCCCGGATAATCAAGTCCAGAAACAACTCGCGGACACCATTGCGCCCTTTTTCCGCATACACGCGCTTGACCTCAGAGCTGCTTAACTTGACTCCGGTCATGGCCTCCAGGTACTGACAGAACACTGTGGCCCGCGACCGGAACGAGACGATGAGAATGAGCAACAGGAGGCCGGCGAAGGAAAGAGGGAGAGCCCCCAAGAGATTCCTGATTTCGAACATCGACTCCATTGGGGAAGTAATGATAACTCCTCACCGGCTCAGCGCGTTCGAAAGACCAGTGGCATCCCCGTCTTTGAGCTTTTCTGAGATCATCCCGGGCGATGGAATTCAAAACCTGGTTAGAGACCCGGATTCCGGGGGTTCCGGCCGCATCCGCCGAGGCCGTTATCCGGCTTGCTGGCGAGGGGGCCACGATTCCCTTCATTGCCCGCTACCGTAAGGAAGCCACCCAGAACTTGGACGAAGTGGCGATTCAGCAGGTCTTGGAGGCCAAGGAACTCTGGGACGAAACACTGAAACGGCAAACGTTCATCCTGCAAGAGATCGAAAAGCAAGAGAAGCTCACACCTGATCTACGGGAGAAGATCGAGAACACCTACGATCTCGCGGTCCTGGAAGACATCTACCTCCCGTACAAGAAGAAGCGTAAGACCAAGGCCGTCATCGCAAAGGAGGCAGGCCTCGAACCGCTGGCCAACTGGATCTGGGATGCTGCTCACGGGCTCGTCACGCCTGGCCCTGGGGAAACGCTGGCCTCTCTCGTTCCACGCTATTTCAACGCCGAGGCTGGTTTTGGGGACGAGGCAAGCATTCTGAAAGGGGTCACTGAGATCTTCATCGAACGGCTTTCCGAGTCCGAAGCCCTGCGGCAGACCGTGCGCCAAGAGGCCTTCGAGAAAGGAGCGGTGCGCTCCGCCAAGGGAGAGAAAGCAAAACCGAACAGCAAGTTCGAGATGTACTTCGACTTCGAGGAACCTGTTCCGTCCCTCATGAGGCCCGAGAACTCCCATCGCTACTTGGCCCTACGCAGGGGCTGGCTCGAGGGAGAGCTTTCCGTCTCTTTGGGAGGGAGATCAGCCGACATGGGGTTCGAGGAAAGGCTGCTCTCTGCGTTCGAGCAAGCGGCTGGCGCGCGCGTGCCGTCGCCAGGACAGGCTCTTCTCGAAAAGGCGGCGCGGCTCTCCCTGAAAGCGCACGTGTTTCTCAGCATCGAAGGGGAGGTTCACAAGGCCCTCAAGGAAGCCGCTGACAACGTGGCGATTCAGGTCTTTGCGGAGAATGTGAAGAAGGTTCTTTTGGCAGCGCCGCTGGGTCCGAAGGCGATCATAGCCATTGACCCTGGCATTAGAACGGGATGCAAGGTGGCCGTCGTGGACGAGGCGGGCAAGTTCCAGAAGAGTTCCGTCATCTACCTGCACGACGAGCGCTCGCAGGTGAAAGCGAAGGAGACCCTTCGCACCTTGCTTAGCGAGCAGCGGGTGAGCCTCATCGCGATTGGAAACGGCACCGCGGGCCGCGAAACCGAAACTTTCGTGCGAGCTGCCGTCCGCGAACTTGGGGCTACGACACCCGTGATTCTCGTGAGCGAGGCGGGCGCAAGCGTCTACAGTGCGAGCGAAGCAGCCCGGGAGGAATTCCCGGATCTCGACGTGACCATCCGGGGTGCCATTTCCATCGCCCGGCGGGTGCAGGATCCGCTTGCGGAACTCGTCAAGGTCGATCCAAAGAGTATCGGCGTGGGGCAGTACCAGCACGACGTTTCACAGACGGCGCTCAAGAAGCGGCTCGAGGGTGTTGTGGAATCGGCCGTTAACCAGGTCGGCGTGAACCTGAATACGGCGTCGCCCCACCTTCTCTCACACGTTTCCGGCATTGGGACGACACTCGCCAGGGCCATCGTGGAACGGCGCGAAAAGCAGGGACTCTTCCGGTCCCGGCAGCAGCTTCTCGAGGTGCCCCGGTTCACCAGGAAGACGTTCGAACTCGCGGCTGGGTTCTTGAGAGTTCCCGGGGGAGACCATGCACTCGACGCCACGGGTGTGCATCCGGAGAGGTACGAGTTGCTCGAGAGCCTGGCGGCAAAGGCGGGAAAAACAGTCTCAGGCCTTCTTGGTTCCGGTGCCGCGTTACTCAGGAGCGTCAAGGGTTTACGCGATGAGGTCGGTGCGTTTACATTCGACGACATCATCAAGGAACTCGAGAAGCCTGGGAGGGACCCACGAGAGACCTTTGTCCCCTTCCAGTACCGCGACGATATCCAGGAGATCACGGATCTCGTCCCGGGAATGCTCTGTCCCGGAATCGTGACGAACGTGACGAACTTCGGCGCGTTTGTTGATATCGGCGTCCATCAGGATGGACTTGTCCACATTTCGAAGCTGGCGGACCACTTCGTGCGCGAACCGAGAGAAGTTGTGAGTCCAGGCGACCGCGTCTACGTCAAAGTTCTTGGCGTGAATCTGGAAAAGAAACAGATCTCCCTCACGATGCGCCTGGACGACGCCGTGCCTTTGAAAACCGAACCGCTCACCGCGAGACGAGACGCGGCCGTCCGGCCCTGACTCGAGGAAGGACCGCCAACGTGCAGAATTCGTATGCCGTTTCTCTGCGAATGAAACCGCTCTGGCCCCTCGTTGCTCTTCTGCTTCTCACGAATACTGCTTTCGGGAGCATCTGGATCACCGCGGTCATCCCGTCAACGAAAGACCAGACGGCTCAGCCAGCGGCCCCTGAGCCGGCCAAGCCGAGCCCTTCCAAAAAGAAGCAAAAGCCGAAGACAGCAAGGCCCCCCGGGGGAACCCCGCCTGCCCGGCCCATGATCCCGGCCGGTGAGAACGGGATCGTGGAACTTGGCTTTGGCAGCCGGTTCCCGGTTTCCGATTCCAGCATACCCAAGGATCAGATCGACCGCACACTCCTGAGACTGGGGGCCGGCCGGCCCTTCCCGCTAACAGGCGCGCGGCCCGACGGCTCTGTCACGAAACTCGACGCCACATACCTGACGCCCGGCACGGCCACGCTGGGGCTTCAACTCGTAGCGGCGTATTCAGAGCGAGGTGGGTCCGATTTCGAGGCCTACCTCGAGGAAATCGGCGCCACGGCGGCCCAAGAGGAACGGAAAAAGAAAAAGGACACGAAGAAACCAGGCCGGGAGGTGCTCATCGCGAGCACGAAGTCCTTTGCGGGAGTCTACGACCCGTCGGGAAGGAATCAGCCGGATTCTTCAGCTCCGTCTTTCTCGGAGCCACTCGGGTTCCCGCTGGAGTTCATTGTCAAGGACGACCCGCTAGACTTGAGGAGTGGGAGGACTCTCAGCGTCACTCTTCTTCAGAGCGGCCAACCCGTGGCGAATCAGGTTGTCACGGTCACTGAAGAAGGGTCCGAGCCTCGCAAGACTCGAACCGGCGAAAACGGTTCGGTAGAAGTCTCGTTCGAGAGACAGGCCCGGGTGTTGTTTTCGAGTACGGTCATGAGGCGGCTCTCCAAACAAGAGAAGAAAAAGAACGATATCTACAAGAAGGCAGACTGGGAGAGCCAGTCCGCATCACTGCAACTCGAGATACTGGCCCCGAGACCCGTCACTCCAACACCAACCCCGGCCGCTGCCAAGAAGAGAAAAAAGTAGATGGAATTTGTCCTGCCGGCGGGCATCGGCCGGCAGTCTCTCCATCTCAGGCGTGGAACGGGTGGAGGCCCAACTCCGCGAGATCCGGCAACCTTTTCCGCGAACCCTTGGAGGGACCTTGGCCGAGCGATTTCTTCCCAAACCGCCAAGCGTTCTGTGAAAGCCAACTGTCGATGAATCCGCGGCTTCCTAGAATCACGCCTTCGGAGAGGTAACGAACACGGTGCCGGAGGGCCGCTCCACCAAGGAGATGCCCGTCCGCAGCTTCCACTGCCTTCGTCTCTTCTCTTCCGAAGCCCTTACGGACAGAAGATTCTTCTCCCGTTGCATAGAGAAGCCGCCGGTATTCCGAGTGGACGGCTTTCCACGAGCCTGAGTTCCAGTGCACGAGGCTGCTGAGCCCGGAACGGGCGGCTTCCCCGCCGCCAACAGCTTCGCTGTAGCCGCAGAAACGATAGTCAGCTGGGTCTGCTGAGATCCCAGCACGAATCGGGTTGAGATCGATGTAGAGGGCCATGGTGAGGAGAGCGCTCTCTTCCCCTTCCACGATGATGCTGCGGAAGCGTTCTTCCCAGAGGGTACCTTTGCGGTTGTTGTTCCGGTTGTAGAAGGTGCTGAAGCGCTGTTTGAGGGACTTCATGAAGTTCGAGAGGTTCCACATCCGGCGAGTGAACGAATCCAGACGCGTTTGTGCGAGAGCTTGAAGGCCGGCACCACGAAAGGTTTCAAGGTCCTTCCGAAGGCCGATAACGAACTTTGCCGGGTAAAGGGCGGCCACGCGCGAGAGGACCTCACCCTCCGTAAGTTCCTTTGGTTCAGTAACTTCGACGAGAATATGGAAATGGTTGGACATGATGCAATAGGTCAAAACCCGAATCCCGTAGAAGACCTCGCACTGCCTCAGAATCCTGCGAAAGACCTGCTTTTCGGGATCGTTCATGATGAACCGCCGGTCGACAACGCGGGAGAGGCAGTGGAAGAATCCCGCATGCGACCCTTCAACTGGAAATGCACGTGCCCTTCTCACGCCACGAGTATACCCAAGAAAGTTGCCTGTCCCCAAAAATGATCCCAAAAAAAATCGGTTCCCAAGAAATCGCCCGTTGTGGGTCGGCACCGTTAAGTTTCCATGACCCTCAGGTCTTGGCGAATTCCTCCAGGTCTCCACGTTTTCCAAAGACGATGAGTATGTCTCCCCGCTCGATGATGGTCCCCGGCTCCGGGATGCCCATTAGGTCCTGACTTATCTTGGTGCCGACCCCGAAGAAGCGCACATGCCTCCTAGTGCGCATGATGGTCACGAGAAGCAGGTTAAAAGTTGTCCCGAAGCCGGCCTCTGTCACGTTCTTACCAATGACGGCCTCTGGAGCGGGCACCTCCGCGAGCGCATAGTCCCCGCTAAAAGAGAGTGACTCCACCAGCCTGCTCGTCAGCAAGGACGTCGAAAGCCGCTGGACTGCTTCTGTCACGGGTAGGATGACCTCCTCGATGTCGAGAAGATTCAGGATCTTCTCGTGTCGCACCGTCGTGGCGCGCACGATGATTCGCTTGACTTTCAGCTGTTTCAAGAGCATGACCGTAAGCAGAGAGGTCTCAAACTCGACCCCAAAGGAAACGATGACGGCGTCAAAGCGGTCCATCTGCTGCTCGGCCAGCGCGGCCTCTTCAGTGGCATCCAGGCGCACAGCGTGAGTCACGTGATCCTTCACATCCTCGACGGCTTCCAACGACTCGTCGATGGCCAGAACCTCCGCGCCGCGCCGGCAAAGCTCAATGGCCAGCTGAGAGCCAAAATTCCCGAGACCAATCACCGCGAATTGCTTCTTCATGAGTCTCCCTTAGACGACAAGGACATCCTCCTTTGGGAATTCATGCAGCCTTTGTTTTCCCCGGGGCACGAATGCTGCGACCGTTCCAAAGAGCCCGGCCCTTCCAGCCAGCATCAGGACGATCAAAAGGACCTTTCCCGCATCCGTCAGGCGCGGCGTGATGCCGGTAGAGAGGCCGACGGTGCCGAGAGCCGAGACAGTTTCGAAGAGCAGGTCCGGAAAAGGCTCCTTCTCGAGAACCAGCATCAAGAAGAAAGAGGCTCCGATGACGAGAATTGATAGCAGCGTGGTGCTAAACGCCTTGGCAATCGCTGGGGAGGGGATCTCGCGCCGAAACACCTCGACTCTATCTGCGCCCCGGGCCATCGACCTCAAGGTGAGAAGGGCCACGGCAAGAGTCGTCGTCTTCACGCCTCCGGCCGTGGATCCAGGAGAGCCACCGATCCACATCAAGAAGATGATGATGAAAAGCGACGGGAACGAGAGCGCGGCCAGGTCAAGCGAGTTGAATCCAGCCGTGCGGGCAGAGACCGATTGAAAAAAGGCGTGCAGGAGATCTGCCTTCCAGCCTACCGAAACCGCGATCCTCCCTGTCTCGAGAAGAAAGATCCCGGCGGTTCCCAGGGCAACCAGGAGGAACGAGGTCGAAAGGACGATCTTGGTGTGGAGGTGCATGGGTATCCGCAACCCCGCCTGCCGCACCCTTATCCAACCCGCCAGGCTGACGAGGACGGGAAACCCGATTCCTCCCAGGATGATCAACATGGCGATCGTCCCGAGAATCGTGGGGTCGTTTCGCACGGCGGGATGCGCCAAGTTGAGAGGATGCAACGCAAACCCGGCATTGCAGAAAGCTGAGACCGCGTGAAAGATGGCGAAAAAAAGGCGCCGGCCGGCTGGGATCATCTCCGCCGGGAGAGCGTTGTACAGAACCGCTGCTCCGGCAGCCTCTATCGCGAGAGTCACAAGTCCTATGCGCTTGACGGTGATTCGAATGCGTCCCAGGCTGGAATCGGCCAGGAGCGCGTCGACCGAGGCGGAGCTTCTGAGGTCGGCCCTCCCCATCATCACTTCCGCAAAGAAAGTCGTGAGCGTCATGATCCCTAACCCGCCGGCCTGAATGAGAACGAGGAGAACCGTTTGGCCGAAAGGCGTGAACACGGTGGATGCATCGACAACGGCCAGACCCGTCACCGAACACGCGCTCGTGGCCATGAAGAGAGCATCCAGAAATCGTAGCGGTGTTCCTGAAGTGGAACGGGGCAACAGAAGACCCGCCGCACCGAGAAATGCAAGCGCCAGAAAACTCACGAGAATGAGCACGGAAGGACTGATCCGGAGCCTCATCAGCCGGCGGCTGTATCGCAGGGTCCCCGGCACGAGGGCCGCGAGCAGCAACGACTGAGTGACCGCAAGGTAAGCGCTCGCGAGTTCCGACGGGCTTGCGGAGTCCAGCCACCGCGACCCCATGCTCTGGATGAGATTCGGGAACATCAGCACCAGGAGCGCGAGAAAAACCACTGCGAAGTCCATGGCATGAGCCCGGAGATGAGCCCTCTTGTCACCAGACAAGAGAAAGGAGACAAGGACCGAGACACCGAAAAAGTAGAGGAAGCCTCGCTGCAGTGAACGGACGGCCTCCAACCACTCTTCAGGTGGATAGAAGCCATGTTCGAAAACAAGAGTCATGAGAGCCATGAGACCAACGATGAGCGCCGAAACCCGCAACGCCCCCAAGGTCACGCGGCGCAACGTGACACGCGGCGCGACGCCTTCACCCGTCAAGGGGTGATCAAGCTCGAGAATCCGGATCCGCTCAGGACTTCGAACGGCGGTGCTCCCTGGGCCGTTCCAGACTCCGGCGGACGAGCCCGAGGACCCTGGTTTCGAGCCCCCCCCGGGTCTCGAGCCGGATACCCGCTTTCTTGCGGACCTTCTCGAACGTCTCTCTTGCGGCCTTGGCGTCCCCGATCGCGAGATACGCGAGCCCCAGATGCGTCAGGTCGGGCGGGTTCTCTCCCATCTCCGCGGAGAGCTTCAGACACTGAACGGCCTCATCGAATTCTTTTCGCTTGTAATGGACCCACCCCTTGACCGCCAGCGAGAACTGCCGGATGACAGAAGGGGCGACTCCGAGAGACTCGTCAGCAAAGGCCAGAGCTTTGTCCAGGTCTTCGCCGATTTCCGCAAGGGCCGCTGCCTTCTGGAAATACCCGATGGCGCGGGCATGGCGGGTTCGAACCATGGTCAGCATCTCATCGGCCACTCTCTGTTCCTCCCGGAACTTCCCCTCCGCGCGAAGAGATTCCAGGAGCATCGCGTAGGCTGCCGAGATGACTTTCTCGGAATGGCGTGAGGACAGGACATGCCGCGCCATGGCAACGGCTTCGGCCGTTCTTCCCGAAGCCGAGCAGAGGAGCGAATAGGGAATGAGGATCGACGGGTTCTCCGGATCCGAGACAAGGGCTTTTCTGAAGAATGACTCGGCCTGTTCCGGGTCCTGGTAGGCAACTTCCTCGGCCCGGCGCATCCACTTGGCAGCCTCCGCCTCGACTTTTGGCCAGCCCGGGGCGCTCGAACGCGCCAGGAGTTTGGCCCCTTCCTTGAAGTCGACACGGTTGGGCCGCAATTCGAGAGCCGCATGGAATCTCTCGGTGGCCTTGTTGTTCCATCCACGATCCAGGTAGGCAACTCCAAGAAGGAAGATGGCGTCTTCGTCATCCGGAGCCATCCTGATGGCTTCCTGTAAAGCCTCGATGGCCTCCGTTGTCCGGCCCCGCTCGAACAGAATCGTCCCCAGAAGTGACAAGGCACGCGGGTTCTGCTCGATTTCGATGGCCTTTTTCAAATGGGCCTCGGCTTTAGTGAAGTGGCCGCTGGCCGCCAGAACGGCTCCAAGAGCGAAATACGGCAGGAACTCGTCTGGCTTGACGCCCGTTGCCGTCTGCAGCAACTGGGCCGCCTTGGCCGAATGGCCGAGCGTGTTTTCAAGAACCCCCATGTAAACGAGGGCCTCGAAGTGGTGTGGGTCGCGGGTTAGAACCTGTTTGAAAAGGCTCTGCGCCCGGTCGAGGTGGCTCTCGTTGAAATAGGTCTCCCCCAAGAAAAAGGCGAGTTCGATGTTGGAGCGGTCGAGCTTCCAGGCCTCCTCGAGGACTTGGACGGCCTTTTCGGGGTCGAGCCCGTAAAAAGCAAACTCAGCCTCCGCCAAAAGGGCCCGGAACCGTTCGAGCCGTTCGCCCTTGAACCCAGCCAGGATGCGCTCCCGGCGTTCCAGGAAGCGTTCTCTTTTTTCGAGGGCTCCCATGTGAAGGTCCACATGGCTCTCCCAGAGATCGAGAAGCTCTTCCTCCAAAAACACGCCCTTGCGCTCGAGGATTTCCCGAAGAGCCAGCGTGCTCGTGTGGACCACAAACGCGTTCTTCTCCTGCCGGTGCAGGGCCTCGAGAACGTTCTTGAGCGTCTCCGCGGAACGCTTGGCGACCTCCTCTAAAAGAGAGACTCTTTCAAGAAGACTCTCATCGAGCGCGAGTTCCGCTCCCGGGGCCTGGCCCTCCTCGAACGTCTGGGACGCGCCAGAAATGATGAGCAGCCTGGCCTGACAGCGCCCGCAGAACTCGAGTTCATCAGAGTTTCCAAAACCGCAAGCTTGACAAATCACAGGGCGACTCGCTCACCCCCGGGTCCCGTGTACCGGTAAAAACCGCGACCCGATTTCTTTCCCAGCCACCCCGCGTCCACCATTTGCACGAGGAGAGGACAGGGACGGTATTTGTCGTCGCCGAGTCCGGCATGAAGCACTCTGAGGATCGAGAGGCAGGTATCCAGGCCAATGAAATCGGCCAGCGTCAGAGGACCCATTGGATGGTTCATTCCAAGCTTCATGATCGTGTCCACGGCCTCAGGAGTCGCAACTCCTTCAAAAACCGCGAACATGGCCTCATTAAGCATGGGCATGAGGATCCGGTTTGAAACGAATCCCGGGAAGTCCCGGCACTCCACAGGCGTTTTTCCCATCTGGCGAGAAAGCTCCACGATGGCCGCGACCGTGTCGTCCGATGTGGCAATCCCGCGAATCACTTCGACCAACGCCATGACCGGAACCGGGTTCATGAAGTGCATCCCGATGAATCTCTCCGGCCGTCCCGTCGCGGCTCCGAGCCGGGTAATGGAAATTGAAGAAGTGTTAGAAGCGAGAAACGACGGTGCGGGAAGCAGCTTGTCAAGCTGCCCGAAGATCTCTTTCTTGAGCGCCTCGTTTTCAACCGCCGCCTCGATTACGAGATCACATTCGGACAACAGCCCGAACCCTGTTCCCGTTGTGATCCGGGAAAGAGCAGACTCACGCGCTTGCGCACTGAGTTTCCCCTTCTCTACTTGGCGCAGCAGGTTCTTCTCGATTGCCTTGAGGCCCTTTTCAACCTGCTCCTGAGCGACATCCGTCAAAACGACGTTCTTTCCGGCGAGCGCGGCCACATGAGCAATGCCACTCCCCATCTGCCCGGCCCCGACGACGCCGATTCGCGAGATTTCCATTCGGTGAACTCCCTCCCGGCCGCCAGACTTGACCGGCCGGATAGCACACTATGCCCAAGGCACGATCTCGGGTCAAATGCCCCGGGGATGGGAGGCAAACATCAGAAAAACCGTGACTCCAATTCCTGCAACCGAGGCGACTCCCCAGATGAATGGACCGGCGGCCGGAACGAGGGAGAGAATCCCCAGAGCGAGAAGCCCGGCCGCCATGGCCGCCGGTTCCCCAAAGAACAGGCTCCCCCGCCGGGCGCGCCCCACGAGAAGCCGGCCGACAGCCAGGAAAACGGCCGCCAGACCGAAAACCTTTGCCGCAAAAAGCAAACTGCCCAGAAGAAGCGCCACCAGGAGTCCAGGGACTCCGGGGGCCAACAGAAAGCAAGCCGAAGCGAGCAGAAGGGCCGACAGCACACAGAGAAGACCGGCCAGAACGATGACAGCCAATCGCTTACCGAGGGAATCCGCCGCCCGGAAAATCCATCTGGGCCGCAGCAACAGAAGGGCCAGGGCGGCCGCAAGCCACCCCGTGAGGAGAATCAACCGCAACGCCGTCAAGAGTGCTGGCGCCGCGGAGACACCAAGCGGAGAAGTCTCGAGTTCCGTCAAGAAAGCGGTCTCGAGAGCCGAGAGCGTCAGAATGCGCCCGCGAACGGCACCCGGTGTCGCCCCGGACACAAAGTGAATGGACCCTCCGACCACCAAAACGTCACCACCAACCTGTGCCGGCCCTTCAATGACGGCATCGGCACCAAAGACGATGACATCCCGGTTCACCGTCCCCGACAGGGTTACCGGCGCGGCGACCGCGGCGAGAGAACCTTCTACCTGGCCATCAATTCTGGCTGGACGCGCAAAGAGAACGAGATCGGAAGGATGAGAGGTTCCCGCGGGGACCGCAGCCTCGTTCCCAAGGGCCAGGAAATGAAACCAGAAAAGAAGGGCAGCGCCCCAAAGAAACCGGACGCGGCGAAACGCCCGGCGGCGCCCGTCAGTGGTTCCTGGCCCCATGATTCAGTTTCAAAGGCGGCAAGAGGCGCACAAGACCCGCAAGAGTGCCTGCTGCTGCCAGAAACCCGAGCCCCAAAACCCATGGAGTGGCCGGGCTGGCTCCCCGTAAAAGGGCAGAAGCCTCGCCCAGGAGACGGCCCGACTCCATGAGGACCTTCAAGGGTCTCACCGTCGAGACCGCAAGGAGATCTCCCGTGAGTTCCAGGGCCGTGGCTGGCTCCAGCGTGAAAATGGGTGTCAACCCGATGGCCATGCCCGCGCTGAAAAGCCCCAGACCGATCCCGAGGGGAACCCTCCAAAACTTCCGCTGGTTGACCTCCCAGGGAGCGAAAGGCCGGTTTTCTACTAGCCGCTCGACAAAACCATCTGGCAAGAGGTCTTTCTCGAGCCGGGCCGTCAGGAGCACATCGATCAACGACTCGGTTTTTCTGTCGGCCTCCACTTCTTGCGGAGACAGGGGCGTTTCAAATTCGGTTCGCGGTGCCATCTCGCTCATCCTTTACCTCTATACGACATCTTTCGGCAAAAGATCTCGAAGAGCCTGCCGCGCACGAAAGAGTTTGTTTTTTACCGTTCCAAGCGGCATCTTTTTGATCTCGGCGATCTCTTCGTACGGAAGTTCACCATAATGGCGCAGGCTGAGAAGCTCCCGGTAATCGTCCGGGAGACGCTCGATCGCCAGATCGAGCGCCTCGCGCAGCCGCTGACGAGATAAGTCCTCGAGCGGGTCCGGCCTCTGGTCCTGAGGGTCGATACGCCCGCTCTCGCCATCTTCGCCGGGGGGAAGGTCGAGAGAAACCGCCTTCAGCTTCCGGCGCCTCAAGTGGTCGATGGCCGCGTTCGCTGCAATGCGAAATAGCCACGTCGAAAACCGGTATCGCGGGTCGTAGGAATCAAGCGCTCCATAGACTTTGATGAAGACTTCTTGCGTAATGTCCCGTGCCTCTTCCAGGTCGCCCGTGTAGCGGGAAAGATACCTGAAAAGCCGCGTCTGATAACGCTTTACCAGAACCTCGAAAGGCCGCTCGAAACCCTCCAAAACAGCCGCCACGAGTTCGGTATCGCTCTTGTTATCTGCCTCCGGCACACCCCAATCCTGCCACATCACGGAATTTCGAGCCCGGCCACCTGCCCGCCCCCCGCTCACAGCCGCCATCTGCAGTATTTCCCGTGGTCCCCTTTAGAATGCCCGCCCGAAAGAGGATGTCCTGTGATGACAGCACGAGCGGTGGAGTTTAAGCACGCCTCAAAGTCTTACGGATCGAAACTCGCCCTCGATTCGCTGACCCTCACAATTAACGCGGGTGAAATCTTCGCCCTCGTCGGCCCCAACGGAGCTGGCAAGACAACAGCACTCGGCCTCATCACGGGCCTTCTCACTCCGTCTGGCGGTTGTGTGCAAGTCTTCGGGATCGACGTCGAAACTCACCCGGTGGAAGCCAAACGGCTCCTCGGTTTCGTGCCCGACCGGCCCTACCTCTGGCCTAAGTGGACACCCAGGGAAACCCTCCGTTTCATCGGAACCGTGTTCGGCGCTCGCGGCCCCTCGCTCGAAATGAGAATCGAGGAGGAACTGGACAAGTTCTCGCTGACCACGGTCGCAAACGAACGCAATGAGACCCTCTCGCATGGTACCCGGCAGCGCGTCGCCCTGGCACAGGCCTTTCTCCACAGTCCCCAGCTCTATTTGCTCGATGAACCAATGGTCGGACTCGACCCCATCGCTCAGAGAAAACTCGTCCTTCGATTGAGAGAAGAGACAACGAAGGGCGCCGCCGTTCTTCTGACCACCCACCAGCTCCTTCTCGCCGAGGAAACCGGCGACCGGGCCGGCGTGCTCGCCATGGGAAAGCTCCTGGCGTGGGGACAGCCCAAAAACCTCGAGGGTCCCTCGGGCTCACGCGGCCGGCTTTCCGAGGTTTTCTTCGACATCGCGGGCCTCCATTCCACACAGGACGGGCTGCCCGCAGAATTGCAATCGTAACTGCCCGGCACCTCTTCAACGCACGAGCTGGCCAGATTCCGGCAGTGCGGGCCGCTCCTTTTCAAAAGGCGGAAGCCCGCGACCCTTCTCAAAGGTGTACACGGCTCCCCTCCCCCAGTCGAGGTGCATCGGGACCACGGAATCGAGCCCGGGAAACCCTTCTCTGACGGCGATGAATGTCCGCACCGAGGGTCCGAAATCCTCCTCGAGCCCCACTCCGCGTAGAACCCCGCTCGTCCGGAAAACGATCCGGTATCCCACCGCCTCGAAAATCCCTAGCATCTCCTCGGTGTAAATATCCAAATCGAAAACGAGATCGGGCGGTTCCAACCCACAACCCGCGAGGGCATTCTGGTAGCGGAACATCCAGTCGTAGGGAATACACGTCCCCAGGTTCATGGGCGAGACGAACGCCTCCCGGTCGATGACGCTCCGGCAAAGAGCAATGTGGCGCGTGCTGAGACCACAGCCATCCACGAACACAACTTGCCCGGGAAACTTGCTGCCCAGGTGATAGAAGGCGATACCGGCTTGATGGCTCATCAGGACCGCCGGCCGGCCCATCCGTGCCGCGACCCATCGGGTCATCAGGTCTTCGAGCTTCACAACACCCGGCAAGTCTCGAAGATGAGGCCGCGAGACCCTCTCGATAAAGCCAAACCTCCGGTTCTCGGGAAAAACCCGGTCGACCTCTTCTTGCCAGGCCGCGGTGGTGAAAAAGAACCGCCCCCTAAACGAGAGAGGATTCGCCACCGTGAAAACAAAGAGGCCGTACAGGTGACACGCCACGAGGACCATGACCACGAGACTCGCCCGCTTTTCGAGAAACGAAAGAGACGAGATTCCAAGAAGAACGAATAGATAGATGAGCGGAAGATAGGGGACGAAAAACCGCTTCATCTCCATCCAGTCTCCCCCCGTCACGGCCATGAAAGACAGTCCGGAGAGCGTGAACAGGCCCAGAAAGAAAAGCGGCCACGTGCGGCCGTCTTTCTTGACCGCCGCCACCAGCCCGATCCCCAAAAAGGCAATCACAATCCACGAATAGGCGCGAAGAAAATCCCCAAAAGTCAGAACATAACTCAGCCCGAACAGCACTCTCTCGACAAACGCTCCCCCGCTCTTGGCCGAAACCGGGAGCGGAAATGCCTCCCCGAAATACACCAGCCTGAAGCCCGTTACCAGAAGAAATGCCGAAACGGAAATCGCGGCCAGCACCAGCGCCCGCCGAGGCTTCACGTCGAGAATACCCGCACGCGACAGGACGTAGAGCAGCCCCAGCGGCCCAATCAGTACGAAAAAGGCCTCGGGCCGAACGAGAACAAAAAACAAACCACCCAACGCCACCCGCAAAACCGATGTCCCGCCACTCAAGAAGTGAAGCGCCGACTCGAGGGTGACAACAAAGACCAAAAGCGCCAGTGTCGTTTCCAGCGTTCCGGTCAGCCAGAAAACGAGATAGGGCGATGTGGCCAGCAAGATCAACCAGTGGCTTCGCTTCAATTTGAGGTCCAGCCGGTTCGCTAACCGCGAAACAGCAAACATCGAGACAACCCCAGCCAGAACAGAGACGCCAAACGCAAGCCACGTCAGATCCCACCCTGTCACCCGAACAAGCCCCGCGAGCAGCAGCGTGTGCAAGAGGCTTGAACTCTGCTCCGCCCGCTCATTGTTGTAATTCAGGATCTCGCCATGAGACGCAAGCGACTTCGCCTGCCAGAGCGTGATGTACGCGTCGTCATTACTCGTCGATCCAAAGAGACCGGTCCCCAGAACAGTAAGCAAAAGCGCCAACAACGACGTTTGCACGCCCCCCCGCCAGCCCCTTTTCGCCGTACCGGCCCCCCGGCTTTCCCTTCTCTCCATCTCCACGCGCGGATTGTCGTACGAGACGGGCACAAATCAGGATCCCCAGATCAAAAGCACTCGACGAATTCATATCAGTTCGATAGGATTTGTAGGTGAAGATTTCCCAGCGGGGCCTTTACGCGCTTCAAGCTCTCTTGTGTCTTGCGGCCCACTACGAAAAAGGCCGCATCTCGACGCGCGACATTGCCGAACGAGAGGGGATCCCGGAGAAGTTCCTCGAGTCGATTCTCGTCACCCTGAAGAACGCGCGCTTTGTCGAGAGTGAGCGCGGACGCTCGGGGGGCTATCGCCTCTACCGGCCTCCCGCGGAAATCGTCACCGGAGATGTCATCCGGGCCATCGACGGCCCCCTGGCGCCGTTCAGTGATGCCCGGGGACTGACGTTGCGCATTCAAAGCGAGCCCCGCCACGCCGGACTTTTCGCGCTTTTTCTGGACGTGAGGAACGCGGCGGCGGCGATTCTCGATCAAACCTCTCTTGCGGACGTTGTCCGCCGTGACCTCGAAATTCTAAAAGACAGGAATCGGTCTTCAGGAGCGTTGAATCCATGACTCTTTATTCCCGAGCCGCGTTTTTGGCCGCCCTGGCCTTCCTCCCGGCGCTCTCGTTGAACGCCCAGAAACCAGTCACGTCAATCCTGAACGTTTCCTACGACCCCACGCGTGAGTTCTACCAGGACGTGAACACGGCGTTTCAGGCTGAGTGGAAACAGAAAACGGGAAGTGACATCGAGATCCAGCAGTCTCATGGCGGCTCAGGCAAGCAGGCCCGGGCAGTCATTGACGGTTTGGAGGCCGACGTCGTCACGCTGGCGCTTCCGTACGATATCCAGATGATCGCCAACCGGGGGAAGTTGATTGACCCCAAATGGCGAGCCCGGCTCCCCTACAGCAGCACTCCTTATTCTTCGACGATCGTGTTTCTCGTCAGGAAGGGCAACCCGAAGCGGATTCGAGACTGGAATGATCTCGTCCGGCCCGGAATTGCCGTCATCACGCCGAACCCGAAGACGTCGGGAGGCGCGCGGTGGAACTACCTTGCAGCCTGGGGGTACGCCCTTCACAAGGGGATGAAAGAAGACGGAGCAAGAAGCTTTCTGCGCTCCCTCTTCAAGAACGTCCCCGTCCTGGACACGGGAGCCCGGGGCTCCACGATGACCTTCGTGGAAAGAGGAATCGGAGACGTGTTGATCGCTTGGGAGAACGAGGCCCTGCTCACCCGGAAACTTCCCAAGGGGAAGGACCTAGAAGTCGTGGTGCCCTCGTTGAGCATCCTGGCGGAGCCGAGCGTGGCCGTTGTCGACCGTGTGGTGGACAAGCGGGGGAGCCGTGCCGTGGCGGAGGCCTACTTGAAGTTCCTCTACTCCCAAAAAGGCCAGGAGTTAGCCGCCAAGCACCATTTTCGTCCGAGCGACCCCGCGGTAATGACCCGGTTCGGATCCGCGTTCCCATCCGTCAACCTCTTCAGAGTAGAGGACTTGTTTGGGAGCTGGGAAAAGCTGACACCCGTTCACTTTGATGATGGCGGGGTCTTCGACCAGGTCATCAAGTCATGATGTCGCGGGTTCTGCCGGGTGGGGCGCTCGCAATCGGAATCACCGTCACGGGGATCAGCCTCGTGGTTCTTTTGCCGATGGCCTCTCTCGTGGCGTTTTCGGTCAGAACCGGGGTGGGGCCCATCGTCTCGTCGCTTTCTGATCCTCGAGTCGTGGCCGCACTGAAACTGAGCTTCTGGACCTCTCTGGCAGCGGCTGCATTCGCCTCTCTGATCGGACTCCTGGTGAGTTGGGTGCTCGTTCGCTACCGGTTTCCTGGGCGTTTCATGGTCGATGCCTGCATCGACCTGCCGTTTGCACTCCCGACCGCTGTTGCCGGGATCTCGCTCACCTCGCTCTACGCGCCTGCGGGGTGGATGGGCAAACCTCTCCTATCTCTGGGCATACCGGTAGCCTTTCAGCCTCTCGGAATCGTCGTCGCCCTCGTTTTTCTGGGAATACCGTTTTCCGTAAGGACCGTTCAACCGGTCCTCGCTGACCTCGACCCGGAAACCGAGGATGCGGCGGCGAGCCTTGGAGCCACCCCCGCTCAGGCTTTCTTCCGCGTTCTTTTTCCAGAGATCCTGCCGGCCTGGGTGACTGGCTTTACCCTGGCTTTTGCCCGGGCTCTGGGCGAGTACGGGTCCGTCATCTTCATCGCCGGGAATTTGCCAATGAAGAGCGAAATCGCTCCCCTCCTCATCATGACCCGGCTCGAGCAGTACGACTATGCCGGGGCCGCCGCTGTTGCCGTGGTTCTCCTTCTGGCGTCGTTCCTCCTCCTTCTGGGCATCAACCGGCTGCAACGGCTCACCGTCATGGAGACGGCATGACACGGCGAATTCTGATCCTTGCGGCTTTCCTCTTTCTCGGCATCTTCCTTCTCTTGCCATTCGTGATGGTCTTTTTCGAGGCTTTTCGAGGCGGGGTGAAGACATTCATGGCGGCGCTGACGTCTGCCGACACACGGGCGGCGCTTCTGTTGACGCTCACCGTTGCCGGAATCTGCCTCCCTCTCAACCTCATTTTTGGCATCGCGGCCGGGTGGTCCCTCGGGAAGTTCTCGTTTCCCGGGCGAAGCACCCTGATTTCGCTCATCGATCTCCCGCTCGCCGTGTCTCCGGTCGTGGCAGGCCTCCTTTTGGTCCTGCTTTTTGGAAGGGAGGGCGTCCTTGGTCCCTGGCTTGCGGCCAACGACATCAAGATCATCTTCGCGCTGCCGGGCATCGTTCTGGCCACGCTCTTTGTCACCTTTCCCTTCATCGCGAGGGAATTGATCCCGGTGATGCAAGCCCAGGGACGAGAGGAAGAGGAGGCTGCCCGGGTACTCGGGGCCGGGTGGTTCCAGACATTTTTCCGCGTGACCTTGCCCAACATCAAATGGGGACTCATGTACGGGGCTGTCCTTTCGACGGGACGCGCCGTCGGCGAATTTGGAGCCGTCTCGGTTGTTTCCGGGCATATTCGCGGCCGCACCAACACGCTGCCGCTCCACATCGAAGCTCTCTACAACGAGTATCAGTTCCAGGCGGCGTTTGCCGTCTCGACGTTGCTCTCTCTGTTCGGCCTCGTCTCCATGCTCTTGCACCGCGCTTTCAGAAGGCGGCGCCAGGCCGAGGAAATGACACGGGACGGGCAGCAATGAGAATCGAGGTACGCGGCATCACCAAGACATTCGGGACGTTCCGGGCTATCGACGGTGTCTCCCTGGGCATTCCCGAAGGCCAGCTCGTTGCCCTCCTCGGGCCCTCGGGCTCAGGCAAAACAAGTCTTTTGAGAATCATCGCGGGACTTGAAAAACCCGACTCGGGAGACGTGCTCTTCGATGGCGTGGTCACCACGAAACGTGATCCCAGGGAGCGCCGCGTCGGCTTCGTCTTTCAGCACTACGCGCTCTTTCGGAGAATGACTGTCTTTGAGAACGTCGCTTTTGGTCTTCGCGTCAAGCCACGAAAAGAGAGGCCCTCCGAGGACACCATAAAAACCCGCGTCAAGGGTCTTCTCGAACTGGTGCAGCTCGACTGGCTGGCAAACCGTCTCCCTTCAGAGCTTTCGGGCGGGCAGCGGCAGCGGGTCGCCCTCGCACGCGCCCTGGCCGTCGAGCCTGCCGTTCTCCTTCTGGATGAACCGTTTGGATCTCTCGATGCGCGCGTCAGACGCGAACTGCGACGCTGGCTTCGAAGGCTTCACGATGAAATCCAGTTGACGAGTCTTTTCGTTACCCATGATCAGGAGGAAGCGTTGGAGGTTGCGGACCGCATCGTCCTGATGAACCAGGGCAGGATCGAACAGGAAGGGAGCCCCCAGGACCTCTTTCGCTCCCCAGTGTCAGCCTTTGTCATGGACTTTCTGGGAGGGGTGAACATTTTTCATGGCCGGGTCGAGGGGGGCAGGGCCATTCTTGGGCCCATCGATCTCGAGTTTCCGGACCATCCTCACCAGACGGCTCTTCCCGCCTCTGGTTATGCCCGGACCCACGAAATCGAGCTTTCCAGATCTCACTCGGGCGGACCGGGGTTCTGGGCCGAGGTTTTGCACATCACACCGGCCGGAGCGGCGGTACGGCTGGAACTCGTTCATGCTGAAGGGGAACTCCCCTTCCAGGCCGAAATCTCGCGGGACCGGTTCGACGAGCTAAACCCGAAGCCAGGCGAGAAACTCTACGTCCGGCCGTTCGACGTCCGCGTTTTTGTCTCCACCGACTCACCCCCGGGGAGCCGGAAAGTCAGCCCGGCGTGAAGGACTTTCCGAGGTTCCTCACCTACTTCACGCGGCGTCCATCCACCTACGCCGCAGGCTTTGCCAGCCTGGCGCTCTCGGCAGCGCTTTTCCTGATGATCCCGGGACTCGTGCGGGACGCCATGGAGGGTCTGGCAAAAAACAGTGTGTCGTACTCGACACTCATGGAGGCCGCTTCACTCATCCTGGCCCTCGCGGCTGGCGATGCTCTCTGTTTCTTCCTGACGAGGAGGATCTTGATTGGTGCCTCACGGGATATCGAGTACGAGATGCGCCAGGACTTATTTGCGCACCTTCTGAGGCTCCCGCCGGTCTGGTACCGGCAGAATCGTGTCGGCGATCTGATGAGCCGCGCCGTCAACGACCTTTCGGCCGTCCGGATGATGATCGGCCCCGGAATCATGCAGCTGGTTAACACGGCCGTAGTCGGTACTGCCGCGGTCATCCTCATGTTCCGCGTTTCAGTCCCCTTGACTCTGGTTTCGCTCTCCCTTCTCCCGGTTCTGGTGATTGCGACCAAGGTCATGGGCCAGTTGACTCACAAGAGATTCACGGCCATCCAGGAGTTCTTCAGTGAGATCTCGAACTCGGCTCAGGAGAACCTCTCGGGAGTCAGGCTGATCCGCGCTTTTGCCAAGGAACGCACCGAGGAAGAACGCTTTGCCGGGAGGAACCGCGAATTCAAGAGGCGAAACCTCGCCCTGGCCAGGCTGCACGCGCTGTTTTTCCCCCTGCTGCAGCTCATTCTCGGCACGTCGTTTGTTCTCGTGCTTCTCGCCGCGGGCATCCAAATTCTGGAAAGAAAGCTCACGATCGCCCGGTTTGTGGAATTCAACTTGTACATGATCGAACTCATCTGGCCAGCGATTGCCCTGGGTTGGGTCGTGAACCTCTGGCAGCGTGGCAGCGCCTCGTGGAACCGAATGATCAAGTTGTGGGAGGTTCCCCCGCTCCCGGCGGAATCCGCAACACGCAGACGCCTCTCGCCAAGCGTCGAGTTTCGCAACCTTTCTTTCTCGTACGGGGAGGACCGCTCCGTCTTGTCGGGCGTATCTTTCAGCATCGGCGCACAGGAGACCGTGGCCCTCGTGGGGCGCACGGGCTCGGGGAAATCGACGCTCCTATCTCTCTTGACGAGAGTGGATGAGCCGCCGAGAGGCTCGATCTTCCTCGGCGGGGCCGACATTTGTGACCTGCCGCTGCCGGAATTGAGGCGGCACCTCGTGATGGTTCCTCAAGAGACCTTCCTCTTTTCGGACACTCTGGCCGCCAACATTTCATTTGGGCGGCCGGAAGCAACCCGGAGTGAGATAGAAGACGCCGCCAGGGCCGCGGGTCTTGCGCCCGATCTCGAGAAGTTCCCCGAGGGTCTGGACACCGTCATCGGCGAGCGTGGCATCACCCTTTCTGGCGGACAAAAACAGAGGACCGCGCTCGCGCGGGCTCTCCTGACTGCTGCCCCGGTCCTGATCCTGGATGACGCATTCTCCTCGGTCGACACCGAAACCGAGGCTCGTATCCTCAATGGCCTCAGCGATGCCGTATCGGGCCGAACCGTGCTCCTCGTGTCTCACCGGATGTCGACTTTGCGGAACGCCGGCAGGATTTTTGTCATCGACGGCGGCCGGATCGTTGAATCCGGCACCCATGAAGCGCTCCTGGCCGAAGGCGGCGTTTACGCGGATCTGGCCGAGCGCCAGAGAATCGAAGAAGAAGTCGAGGCAGCCTGACGGATGGCAGAAAACAACACAGATACGAGAGAAGATGAAAACCTCGGCAAGGCCTTCGAGCCGCAACTGGTCAGACGGCTCTTGAAACTGGCCGTTTCGTACCGGTTCTACGGACTGGGGGCGCTTTTGGTCCTCATCATTGAGTCCGTCGCGCAGCTTGCGGGACCGCTCCTGACGGCCGCCGCCATCGATCTCATCCTCGCTCCGGCGTCTGGTCCAAGAAGCGCGGCATCTGAACTCACGAAAAAGCTCCTCGATGGGCTGGGTGCGCCGAGCACCGGGGTTCCGGGTCTCGTCGCCATCTGCGTCCTTTACCTCGTCTCCATCCTCGTGGCCTTTCTCTTGACCATGCTGATGGTCGAATGGACGTCACGCATGGGACAGGGCGTGATGTTCGACCTCAGAACGAGCATCTTTTCTCACTTGCAGCGGGCGGATCTCTCGGTCTTTGACAGGACCCCCGTCGGGCGGCTCATGACACGCTTGACGACCGACGTCGACGCCCTGAACGAACTCTTCACATCTGGCTTTGTCTCGCTCCTCGGTGACGTCTTCATTTTGACCGGCATCGTGGCTCTGCTTTTCTACTTGAATCCGCTCTTGGCCCTGGCGACATTTGGCGTTCTCGTTCCGATGCTCTTCGTGACGAACTGGTTCCGCAGGGGAGCCAGAGATACCTACCGTGAAGTCCGCACGAAGATCGCCAAGGTCAACTCTTTCCTTCAGGAACACCTCTCCGGGATGACCGTCGTCCAGCTCTTTCAACGCCAGGAGCGTTCATTTGCGGCATTCGCGAGAATCAACGCGGAGCACCGGGATGCGAACATCCGGTCCATTCACTATTACGCGGTCTTTTACCCTTCGCTCGACTTCCTTTCCGCGCTTGGACTCGTTGCGATCCTCATTCTGGGGGGACATCAGGTGATGACGGGAGTCATGACAATCGGGGCCGTCGTGGCGTTCATCCAGTACTCCAAGCGTTTTTACCGGCCCCTGATGGATCTTTCGGAGAAATACAACATTCTCCAGGCCGCGATGGCCTCGTCCGAGCGGATCTTCAAGCTTCTGGACTCCAACCCCGCCATTCACGCTCCCGAGAGGCCCACCCCACCACCACGTCCGCTCCTTGGTGATGTCGTTTTCGAGAATGTGCGCTTTTCCTACAACCCGGGCGAGGAGATCTTGAAGGGCGTTTCGTTTGACGCTCGCCCCGGGCAGACACTGGCGCTCGTCGGAGCGACAGGATCCGGGAAATCGACAATCATGAGTCTCCTCTTGAGGTTCTACGATGTCTCCTCCGGCTCGGTACGGGTTGATGGCATCGACATCCGCGAATTCGATCCGGTTGCCTTCCGCGAGCAGTTTGCGATCGTCTTGCAAGACACTTTCCTGTTCTCGGGAACACTCGCTGAGAACATCGCGTTTTTCGACCCTTCCGTGTCGCGCGCGAGCATAGAGGAAGCCTGCCAGGAAGCTGGGCTCGGACCCCTCCTCTCGCGATTGCCAGAGGGACTCGATTACCGGCTGTCTGAACGTGGAGGAGGGCTGTCGTACGGCGAGAGACAACTCGTGTCGATCGCCCGGGCGCTCGTTCACAACCCGAGGGTCCTGATTCTTGACGAGGCGACATCAAGCGTTGACCCTGAAACCGAGGACAGGATCGAGGCGGCCGTTGAAAAGCTGCTCAGTGGGCGTACTTCACTGGTCATCGCGCACCGGCTCTCGACGGTCGTTCGCGCCGATCAGATTCTCGTCCTCTCGCACGGCGAGATTCGGGAACGCGGGACGCATGCCGAGCTTCTGGCCAGAGGGGGGCTCTATGCACGGCTCTACGCGCTGCAGCTTCAAGACCAGGAAACCACGCGAGCGAAAGGGACGGCAGCAAGCCATGCGAATTGAGGCGGCCGTCCCGGGAGCGCCGGTATCGTGCCCGCGCCCGGTTCCACCCCCGGTCCACCGTGTGCGGGCATGATGGGAATCGGCACCAGGCTGGCCCCGCCCTACAGGTACCTCATTTCGTGAGCCTTACGTTCGAGGTCTTCCCTGAAGTCCGGGTGAGCCACATCGATCAAGGCCTTTGCCCGCTGCCGGATTGACTTGCCGTAAAGGTTCGCGACACCGAATTCCGTCACGATGAAATGGACGTCGTTCCGCGTTGTCACGACACCCGCGCCCTCCTTGAGCATCGCGGTGATGCGGCTGAACTTGTGCCCCTTCTTTTCGCCGGACGACGGGAGCGCGATGATGGGTTTTCCACCTTTCGAGCGGGCGGCGCCACGGATGAAGTCGAGCTGCCCGCCGACCCCCGAGTAGAGTCGCGACCCTATGGAATCGGCGCAGACTTGACCCGTCAGGTCAACCTCGATGGCCGAATTGATCGCGATCTGCTTGTCGTTTTGCCTGATGACAAAAGGATCGTTCACGTATTCAGACGGATGTAACTCGACAACCGGGTTGTTGTCCACGAAGTCGTAGAGTTTCTTGGTTCCCAGAAGGAAGCCAGCCACCATCTTTCCGCGGTGAAGCGACTTCTTTTCATTGTTGATGACCCCAAGTTCATAGAGAGAGACGACGCCGTCAGAGAACATCTCTGTGTGAATACCGAGGTTTTTCTTGTCTCTCAAGAAATAGAGGACGCCATCCGGAATGGCTCCAATTCCCATCTGAAGAGTCGAGCCATCCTCGATCATGTCGGCCACGTGTTTTCCGATCTGCTTGGAGAGTTCGGTCGGGGCTCCCATCGGGAACTCGGGGAGTGCGTAGTCGACGGGTACAAAATGGTCGATCCGGCTGACGTGCATGAACGAGTCACCGAGAGTGCGCGGCATTTGCAAGTTGACTTCCGCAATAACGGTCTTGGCGTTGAGAGCGGGTGTCTTCGTCACACCAACCTCGACCCCCAGGGAACAGAAGCCGTGCTCATCCGGAGGGCAGACTGAAATCAAGGCAACATCCAGGGGCAGGGCTCCGGAAGAGAAGAGAAGGGGGATCTCTGAAAGACGGCACGGAGTGTAGTCCGCGCGGCCCTCGTTTATGGCGCCTCTAACGTTGGGACTGATGAACAGGCTGTTAACGCGGATGTGCTTTTCGCGCCCCGGCTTCACATACTCGTCACTGCAGATGGCCAAAACCTGACAAATCTCGATGGGGGGAGTAAACCTCTCTGACTGGTTAACGACTTCTTGCAGAAGAACTTGTGGCACAGAGCAGTTGCCCGTCATGAACAGCCTGTTACCCGGTTGAATCAAGGAGACGGCCTTCTGCGCTGTCGTGATGCGTGAATGGTATTCCTGAAACCAGCTCATTTGTTCTTCTCACTTCGTCCCGTAAGAGACTGTTTTGATGTTTCGCAGTTCACCCTTGTGAGTGACGACTCCCATCATGAGAGCCGCGTCCTTTGCCAGGGCCTCGTCGATGGGGGCGCTCAAAGCCGACTCGATGTAGGGACGGGCCGCGTTGAGGAATGCGTGCGTGGCTGTCCGGGCCACAACTCCGGGCAGGTTGGGGATACAGCAGTGGATCACGCCGTCCTGAACATACGTCGGGTTGTCGTGACTCGTTGGCCGGGACGTCTCGGCACACCCCCCCTGATCGATCGAGAGATCGATGAAGACCGATCCGGGGCGCATCTTCTGAAACACGGATCTCGGAATGACAACGGGGGACCGCTGTCCGGAAACCAGAACCGCCCCCACAACGACGTCCGCGTACATGCAGGCTCTCATGATGTGGAAGGGGTAGGAGACGAGCGTCACGATTCCGTCGCCCAAGATCTCGCCAAGCTCTTGAAGCCGGTTGAGATCAGAATCCAGGATGGTGACGTGGGCACCGAGGCCGGAAAATGCCTTGGCGGCAGACTCCCCCGCCACGCCGCCTCCGATGATGACGACTTCCGCCGGAGCGACTCCCGGAACGCCGCCGAGGAGCACCCCATTACTTCTGAAGTTGTTCTGAAGGAGGGTGGCCGCGATGTGCGCCGCCATCCGCCCGCCGATCTGGCTCAGCGGCTTGAGAACCGGATGCCTCCCGTCGTTCGTCTGGATCTGCTCGTAAGCAATCGACGTAACTTTCTTGGTGAGAAGCGTCTCCAGCTTGCTCGGGTGGGCCGCGGCCAGGTTCAAGTACCCCATCAGAATCGTCTCGGGGACGATCCAGGACAGTTCTTGCACAGTCGGCCGCATCACCTTGAGGATGATCTGAGCCCGGCCATAGACTTCCTCTGCGGTGTACACAACGCGAGCGCCCGCCTTCAGGTAATCCTCATCAGAGAAGCCCGCGCCGAGCCCCGTTCCCCTTTCGACGAAACAGGAATGCCCCGCTTCGGTCAAGAGGCGCACGCCAACAGGTGAGGCGCCGGTTCGGTACTCGAAGGGGCGCCTTTCTTTAGGAATTCCGATATTCACATTCGACTCCCATTCCGGAGGTGCCTTGCGCGCCTCCGCGTTCCCCGGGGTGTCCCGCGAACGCCAAAACTCGCTTCGGAAGAAACGCTACCATTGCTTCGAGTCGAGAGCTATGAATCAGATGATCTAGTCCTGTTCCAAAAGGACTCCCGCTGGCAAAATAGACGGCCGGGGCTGAATCCCATGCGAAAGCTGACCGTCCACGTCCTCGTCTTGGCCGCTGTTGCGCTGGCCGCTTGCCCCCGGAGCAAACCGGAAGAGAAGCGTATCGTCATCGGGTTTCCGTCATCAGCGGTAACGCTCGACCCTCACTTTCACTTCGACGAATACACGTCGTCGACCCTCTCTCATTTTTTCAACAAGCTGGTTGTCTTCGGCCCGGAGATGGAGGTCATTCCTGACCTGGCGCTGTCCTGGGAAAACCCATCGGATACGATGTGGCGCTTCCAGCTCCGTTCGGGGGTTCACTTCCACGATGGCCGGCCCTTTGAGGCTGAGGATGCAGCCGCGAGCATCAGGAGGGCCATCCACTTGCCGGGTTCGCGAATCAGCTATCAACTTCAGGCGGTTTCGGAGGCTCGCGCGACAGGAAAAACGACCCTCGAAATCAAGACCCGGTACCCCACGGCCGTACTCCTCAACAAACTCGTATTCATCGATATTCTCCCCAGGGAATTCGAAAAGGTCCCCGTCATCAGCCCCATCGGCACGGGTCCCTACTCGTTTGCCGGGGGCAAGCCGGGCGATCCCATTCGCGGAAAGAGGTTCGACGGATTCTGGGGCCCAAGACCCTCGTTTGCGGAAGTGGAGGTCATCTCGATTCCGGACGAGAAAGAGAGAATCGCCTCTGTATCCGAGAAGAAGACGGACGTTGCGGGAGCGATAACCGAAGCCTACCTGGAGTGGGGAAAGACCCTGCCGAACCTGACCCTCACCGTGCGAGAAGGGCTGAGCGTCTCGATGATGGGATTCCGGATGATGCCGAAAAGCCCGTTTTCTGACGTGAGGGTCCGCAAGGCCATCGCTCTCGCCATCGACCGAAAAAAACTCGTGTTCCGCAATCCCAATACCCTGACAATCCCGATGAGCCAGCTCGTTCCTCAAGGTATTTTTGGCTACCGCAAGGACTTCCAGGAGCCCCCTCAAAACCTGGACGCGGCCCGCGAACTCCTGAAAGCGTCTGGAAAAGCAGAAGGAGTGAAACTCCCCCTCCTGCTGGCGGATACGGGCAAGTCGATGGCGGCCGCCCTCGGTGAGCAACTGGCTCCTCTGGGCATCCAGATCGAGCCCGAGGTTCTAGACTGGTCCCGCTTCTACGAGAGGTTCACCACCGGGGAGTTCTCGGTGGCCCTCTTCAACTGGACGGCGGCAACAGGGGACGCGTCCGACATTCTGGATGCCGTCTTCCACACGGCAAAGGACGGTTACGGGGCGTCCAACACGCTTCTCTATTCGAACCCGAAGCTCGATCAAATCGTCGAGGCCAGCAACCGCATCCTCGATCCTTTCATCCGCCTTCAACATATCGAGGGCGCGCTGCAGATGCTGGCGGAAGATGTACCGGCGATTCCCCTGGCGATGCGAACAAACGTCTACGCCGTCCGCCCGGGCCTGGAATGGACTCCGAGAAGAGACCGCCGCATCCGCGCATTCGATTTTCATCCAGCGAGGCCAAAGTGAGATCCCCCTTCAGATTTCTTGCCGCCGTGCTGGCGGGGCTTTTCACGCTGGCGGCTTGCGCGTGCAAGCGGCAAGCTCCCCAACCACCACCTCTCAGAGTCGTATTTGGCAGCGAGGTCCTCTCCCTTGATCCGAACGAGATCTTCGAGATCGTTACGGATTCGTATGCCATGAACGTCTTCGAACCACTCCTGAGGTTCGATTGGAAAGCCTCGTATGTTCCTGTTCTCGCCACACATTGGACGAATCGAGATTGGAAGACGTGCACGTTCACGATTCGGCCCGGCGTCTTCTTTCATGACGGCTCCCCCCTCATGGCTTCTGATGTGGTTTTCTCCATCCGGAGGCTAATGGAGAGCAAGACATCCGAGATTCGGCCCTATTTGCACAGCATCGAAAGCGTCCGGGCCACCGGTCCCCTGGAGGTAGAGGTTGTCTCGTCCAAGCCGGCGGCCGTCCTCTCTACTCTCTCCCTCGTCTACATTCTTCCGGCAAAGCCGCTCGCGGAGCAAGGACCGGACGCGTTTTTCAAAAAGCCCCTCGGCACAGGGCCCTACATTCTCGAGAGTTCGGACTCCGGTAAATCGATGCACCTCAGGAGGAACCCGGGGTACTGGGGACCGGTACCGTTCTTCCCTTCCGCCGAGTTCCTGTTCTTGCCCGGGGATGATGAGGCGTGGGCCGCGACAACGAACCATCCCGCCTCGATCTTCGTGGGGCCGGGGGTAGAGAGCTGGCTCAAGAAAAAGTCCAACCCGGGCTTGAAACTCTCGGCGCACCCGGGCCTGACCGTGCAGTTCCTGACCGTGAATGCAAAACCAGGCCGGCCGCTGTCGGATGTCAGACTGCGTCAAGCCCTGCGGCTGGCGGTTGACATACCAGGACTCATCAGAACGCATTCCATGGGCTCAGCGGTTCCCGCCAGCCAGTTCGTGACACCGGCCATCGCCGGATACAACCCCAACCTAAACCCTGTTGAGAGAGACACTGCCTCGGCAAGGAAGCTGATCTCAAAGGCGGGGTACGTGAACGGGCTGGAACTGGAATTCGCCGTCGTCGAAGCACAGATTCCGCATGCCAGCGAGATCAAGAAGCAGCTCGCCGAAGCCGGGATCCGGATCCGACTCAAGGTTGTGTCTCAAGCGGAGCAATACGAGGCCATCAAAGCGTGTCACAGCGATCTTTCACTTTCCGGCTGGATCTGCTCGACCGGGGACGCTACTGAGGTACTGGATGGCCTTTTCTCCAAAGAAGCAGCCGGCAAATTCAGCTGCGGGTACGAGAGCCCAAGACTCAGCGACCTTGCCGACAGAATCGCACGAACCCTCGACCCAGAAACCCGGCAGACCCTGCTGCAGGAGGCAATGGAGATCCTCCACACGGACGTGCCCTGGATCCCGCTCTACATTCCCGAGGAACGGTACGCGACTTCGAGCGCCATTCTCTGGGAGCCAAGACCAGATTCAGAGGTCTACATTCCCGCGGTGAGGCTGCAGGGATTCTGAAACATATCTCCCCCCGCACGGTGTGCCGTGCCGAGTGCGGGGGGTCTCAACTTGAAAGCTATCTGAAATCAGACGGCTCCAAACGAGAATCTGCCGTTCTCGAAGCGTGCGTCTCTGAGAGTTACGGCGACCGCTTCCTCGAGGCTCTCCACACCGTGGACCGTCAGAAGTCCTCTGACCTCGCCGGGCAGGTCGTCGAGGTCCACGACATTGTCCTTTGGCAACACGACCTCAGTGATCCCCGCACGCACGGCGCCCAGGATTTTCTCCTTCACGCCACCGATCGGGAGGACGCGGCCGGAGAGCGTGATTTCGCCGGTCATGGCGATATCATGACGCGCTGGCTTGGCAGCCAGGGACGAAACGATCGAAGTTGCCATCGCGATCCCCGCGGAGGGCCCATCTTTCGGAATCGCGCCTGCCGGTACGTGGATGTGGAGATCCTTTTCGAAAGCTGAACCGTCGATACCAAAAAGTTCGGCGTGAGCCTTGGCAAACGTCCAGGCCGCCCGTGCGGACTCTTTCATCACATCACCCAGTTGCCCGGTCAGGACAAGGTCGCCCTTGCCTCGCATTTGGGCGGCCTCGACGAACATGATGTCTCCACCAGCCGGGGTGTAGTACATGCCGGTCGCCACGCCGATTTGGTCCTCACGGAACTTCTGCTCGGGGTGCACCTTCTTGCGCCCGAGGAGGGGCTCGATATCGGCGGCGTCGAGCAGCGGCGCATTGGTCTCTTTCGAGGCAATCTTGCGGGCCACTTTTCTGGCCAGCTTGTCGAGCGCCCGCTCCAGCTGCCTGACGCCAGCCTCTCGCGTGTAGAGAGAAATCACCGTGGCGAGAGCGTCGTTGCTCAGGCTCAGGTCGCCCGGTCTGAGCCCATTTTCAGACAGAACTCTCGGCAAAAGATGCTTCCTGGCAATCTCACGTTTCTCGGTCTCTGTGTACCCGCTGAATTCGACCATCTCGAGCCGGTCGAGGAGCGGCCCGGGAATCCCCTGCAGGAAATTGGCTGTTGCAATGAACAGGACCTCGGACAGGTCGAAGGGGACGCCGAGATAATGATCCGTGAAGGAGTCGTTCTGGGCTGGGTCCAGCACCTCGAGGAGGGCACTGGCAGGATCTCCCTGAAACGAGACTCCAAGCTTGTCGATTTCATCCAGGAGAAACACCGGGTTTTTCGTGCCCGCCTGCTTCATCCCGTGGATGATGCGGCCCGGGAGAGCCCCCACGTACGTACGGCGGTGTCCGCGGATGTCTGCCTCGTCTCGGGCTCCGCCCAGCGAAATTCGAACGTACTTCCGCCCCATGGCGCGGGCAATCGACTTCGCGATGGATGTCTTCCCCACTCCTGGGGGACCCGTGAAAAGAAGGATCTTACCTTTCCCCGCAACAGCCGGCTTCTTCCCCTGCTTTTCCTGCGGTTCTGCCTCCGCCATCTTCGAAATCAGCAGTTGCCTCACCGCAAGGAACTCGAGCACGCGGTCCTTGACGTCCTTCAAGCCGTGGTGATCTTCGTCCAGGATGCGCGCCGCCTCGACAACATCGAGGTGGTCTTCACTCCGGGCCGTCCACGGCAGTTCGGCAATTGTCTCGAGGTAGGTCCTGACGACGGAACTCTCCATGGACTCCCCCCGCAGCCGCTTCAACCGGGACCATTCCCGGTCCACCTCCTTGCGCGCCTCCTCGGGTAGCTCGAGCGCGTCAAGCTTGGATTTCAACTCCTTGAGGTGCGATTCCTCGCTCCCTTCTTCATCCTCCCCCAGTTCCTTCTGGATGGCTTTCATCTGTTCTCGAAGGAAGATCTCCCTCTGGCGTCCGCCAATTTCCTCTTGAACCTTGGACTTGAGTTCCTCCTGAGCCTTGAGGACAGCAAGCAGTTTTTGAACGTGAACGAGCGTGCGCCTTACGCGGTCTTCCACCGACAGCGTCTCGAGCAACTTCTGACGCTCCGCCACAGGGATGTCAATGTAGCCGGCAACCAGATCCGCGAGCCGGCCAGGGTCCTCGGCCTCAGCCAGAACTTGATCTACCGTCTCATCGGGAAGCCCCATCTTCTTTCCGAGTTCAGCCGAGCGCTCTCTCAGTTCGCGGTGGAGAGCAACACTCGCAGGCTCGTCAGGATCCAGAGAGGGCATGTCCGCGGGCTGCAGCACAACCGCCTCGAGCATTCCCTCGTGCTCGAGATAACGCATCGCAATCCCGCGAGACTGGCCTTGGAGCAGCAGACGGGCCCCGGCGATTCCCCGGTGCACGGGTCCCAGGACAGCCACCGTCCCGACCATGTTGAGGTTTCCCGGCGTCACCTCCTCGCTATCCGCCTTCTGAGAGACGGCGAAGACGAGGTGTTCGGGGTTCTTGAGCGCCATCTCGATGGCCTTCAGCGTGCCGGGACGGCCCGCGGAGATCGGGAAGGTCACGCCTGGGAAGAGAACCGTGTTTCGAAGGGGAAGAACGGGGATCACGAGGTTTTCAGCCATAACACTCACTCAGATTCTACATACGTAAAACCGAAAACTAAAGTTTTGATTTTAGTGCATGGCACTCATATTTCTCCGGGGAGGCTGGGGAGAGCGATTCAGCTCCTGATGTAAAGGTCGAAGACGTAAACGATCTTCTTCTCCTCTCCTGGCTTGATATCGATCTCCCAGACGATGGAGTGCCTTGGGTTAGTCCGCCTGAGGCCTTGCGCCGTTTTGGTGTCCTTCCCCGGCGGTTCCATCGTAAGCACACGCCCCGCGAGTTCTTTCTTGATCTCCACCCGGGCGGTTTCAGAGAGCCTGCTCACGAGCCGCAGTTCCCCCCGGACTTTCACCAGATCGTAGGAGCTGCCGTGGAAGGTCTCGGCATTTCTCTTCCGCTCCACCTCGACTTCCGCGCGCTCGGCCAGAAGATTCAGGGCGCGGTTGATGCGGATGGTGGTTTCCGTTCCACGTGGCGTGAACCAGCTGATGTCTTGCCCGACGATTCTCCCGTCCTTGATGAACTCCGCGGGAGCGGTGGTGAGCGGCATGTTCAACGTGTTCGTGATCCGGCACGAGTGCCAGATCTCTTCCGCGGGTTCTGCCTCGCCCCTCTGGGAGGGCGGCTCCTCGAGAGTCTCGGGAAGGGACCACGTGTAGATGTGCCGGTAGGGCAACCGCGCGGAAAAGAGAGTGACTTCTCCCCTTGCTCCTTTCTTGAGAGAGAAATTCGCCACCGGGTAGAAAAAGAGATCCTCGGAAGCCACGCCCTCGACACTGGCCAACTCCACGGCGGAAAAGGCCCGTCCGGCTTCCAGCCGGAGCGGGGCGTTAGAGAGCACGGCTTGCTGGGTCAGCACACCTGGCCGTCGCCCATAACTGCTTCTTCCCCACGGCGACGCCTCCCCGGCGACGGCCGCCAGGTATTCCGAGAGGCTCTGTTTGATATCGATTGGGTCTCCAACATCGCTGAACCGGATATTCGGAAAGCCCGTTACCAGTTCCAGCGTGACATCAGAGAGATCCGCGAGTTCGTTCAGTATCGTCGCGCGGGCCCTGAACGCCGCGGTCTTGGCATCCGAGATATCGATGAGGTAGCTCGGGGCCCAAGAGAAACCCCTGGCAAGGTACGAGAGGCGGACCTTCTCTTTCTGGGCGGGCTGGGCGAGCGTCGCCGTGACAACGGGCACATCACGGCGAGATTTCGACACTGTTACGGCATCTTTACCCGGGAGATCGACCCGGCTAATGGAACCCGGGCTCAGCGCCACGAGTCCGTCCTCCGTCCGGATGGTCACGACCCCTGGCGCAACGTGAGGCGTGCGCATCGAGCCCGGATCAGAAACCGGCGGCGCGGGCGCCGGCCGGGACTCCAGAACTCCCTCGATCTTCCCGGACCCCGTATGCACGGTGACACGTCTTCCCGTATTCAGGAGAAGTAGCTCGAGGAGTGACGATGCGGGGACCAAGTCTTCCACCGGTTCCATCTCTGCCCTGAAGCTCTCGACTTTCACGTTTTCGGGCGTCTCCATCCAGAAGGTTCCAAAGACAGGGACAGGCAATTCCTCGAGACGGACAGACTTTGAGGCCGCGGGGAGCGGCACATGGGCGTTAACGAACCCGAGACCGTTCTTGAAGGCGGCCAGGCGCTCGATTCGGACAGCCGGCTCTCGCGAATAGGCCTGGGGGGCAAAAAGCGATGCGGCGAAGAGTCCCGCCACGATCACGCTCGAGTGCGTCCTGAGAGACATGAAAGTCCTCCTCTGGCACAAAGGTCACGGCGCAACTTCTCGCGGTGCCCCTTGCGGCGTTTTCCCGAAGACTAGCAGGACTCGTGACTCGTCCTTACTTGCCTTGCTGAGTGACCCGGTAGACCGTGGAGAGCCCCGTGACGCCCTCGGTCCTCAGCCGGCGGAAGAGAGAGAGGGCATCCTCGAAATTCTGGAACTTGCCGGCCACGACGTGGTGCAAGGTACCGAGAACACCATGATCACCCGCAACTACGAAGACCGGCACACTGAGACGCCGCTGCCACACCGCGGCGTCCTCGAGGGCCGCAAGGCGGCCTGGAAAAGAGGACAACCGAACCGCGTAAACACCCCAGGGGTTATCCCAGTCCCTGGATTTCAAGGTCACGGCGGCTTTCGGTTCTGGCATTTCCTTGCTGGAGCCCGGCAACAGAGCCTCATAAATTGAAGTGGAGGGCGTGGGAGTCCCAAAGAGGAGCGAAGGCGGCAAGAGCGTGACCTTGGTGGCGGGCGGACGTGAGGCCAGGTAGAAGTCGCCGATGACATCCGAGAAGACCCAGGGTCTCTGCTGGCCGCCAGATTCGGCGTAGACCGCGGCCTTGACCTCATCGAACACCTCGGTGGCCTTCAACCCTGGTTTTCGAATGGTGGCGACGAGATGTTTGGTGAAGAGTCCGTTTGCATCCGCCGGGTTATCGGACGCTGTTTTCCCCGGCCCTGTCGCCAGAACGATCATCGTTCCCTGGCCGCCTTCCATCGGTGCGAGCCCCTTGCTTCCGGCCCGGATGACGCGGAATGGGTTATTCCTGCAGGCATCAATGACGAGAATCGAGAGAGCGGCGCGGGCCCCTTCCATCCGTTCTCTGACAACGTCGACGGAGACTCCGCGGTCCTTTCCAGAGATTTCATCCTCCGCCTCGAAGTCAGTGGGAATCAGGTAATTGACCCCTTCGATCTGCATGCCGTGGCCCGCGTAATAGAAGAACGCCGTGTCGCCGCCGCGTATTTCGGACGCAAACCGGCGGATCGCCCGCTCGGTATCAGCCCGGTTCAGATTCTCGAGCTGGGTCACCTGGAAACCGATGTCCGCGAGCACGCGTGCCACGGACCTCGCGTCATTAACGGCGTTCTTGAGCGGTCCGAGAGGGTAGAGGTTGTTCCCAATCGCAAGAGCGATCCGGCGCGGAGTGCCGGAATGGAGCGAAAGCGATTGAGGGGGCAGCTGCCGCTCAGCGGCAAAAACCACGGCGGAGAGGCAGGCGGCGGCGAAGACGAATCCAATGCGCGACAGGCGTTTGGTCACGGTGCGGTTTATACCGGAATGCAAGGGGAAAAACGGAAGATTTCGCTAGCTCTCCATTGCGAGACGTCTCGACTGCATGCGGCAGGTGTCGAGAGAAACGCGGCCAGGCAGGAGGCCACGCTGGCACCACCGGTCCGCGGCCCACGCGGCCCGTTCGTCCCCGTCTTTTCGCAAGTGCCACTCGGCGGCCTCGCAAAGCAAGCTGCCGGTGTAAATCCGGGCCATGCTGAGCGCAAAGTTCCGTGCGCTCGCCTCGACCGCCTCTCTTCCCAGGCTCCTGGTCTCGGAGGCGAACACCTTGAGTGCATCAAGCCCGGAACGAACACGCTCAGCTGCATCCGCGAGCGAGGGGTGCTGGACCTTCTCCAGTCTTTCGCTCACATCCTTAACAAACGGAGGGAACGCCCCTTCTTTCTCGATCGCTCGAATGGCGTCGAGACTCAGGACATTGGTCGTCCCTTCCCAGATGGGCAACACGTGGGTATCGCGCAGCAGACGGGCGATCCCCGTATCCTCCATGTAGCCAGCTCCTCCGAAGCACTCGATGACTTCCGTGAGACAGGACACGGCCCGGCGCGCAGTGAACAGCTTGGTCACGGGCGTCAGCAGCCGCAGAACAGCCGACTCGTCCCGGGTGGCGGTTCTCGTTTCATCTTTCCCAAGAAGCTCGGCCACACGGAAAGCGAGGGCAAAGAGAGCCCGGTACTCGACTTCGAGCTGGGCGAGTGTCTCGACGTGCAAAGGCTGGACGTCCAAGTTCCGCCCGAAGGCCCAGCGTCTGTGCGCATAGTCGCGGGCTAGAGCCAGTCCGCGCCTCACGTAGCTCACCGCGCAGATGGAGTTGTAGACACGCGTGATATTGAAGAGCGACGCGATCTTCTTCACCCCGTTCCCCTCTCCGCTCACGAGCCTGGCGGGCGCGCCTTTGAGGGTCAACTCCGCCGTGGGCAGGGCCTTTGTCCCGAGCTTTTCTTTCAAACGATTGATTTCGATATTGTTGAGGCGCCCGTCTTCGTCGCGCAGCTCGAGGTAGAAGAGGCTGAGTCCCTTGCTTCCCTCCGGGGCTCCCTCGATACGTGCCAGCGTCATCGCCATGTCCGAAGTCGTGGCCGAGGTGAAGAACTTCGTTCCGTGGAGGCGGTACTCGCCGTTTTCCAGCCGAGCCACCGTGGCGGTCCCCGAGACATCCGACCCGCCAGTTCGTTCCGTCATCCACTGCCCAGAGGTCCAGAACACATCCGGATCCGTCGATGTGAGGTGCCTGTAGGCGCCGTTCTTGAGTTCGTCATCTCCGTAAAGTTCGATCAGGCGGGCCGCCCCATCCGTCATCGCGAGCGGGCACGTGAAAATTGCGGAGGGCGGGTTAAAGAGATGAATTCTCGCGGCCTGGTGGATTCGGGAAAATGGCCCCTGCGCCCGCTTGTAACCGGTAGCGACGATGGCTTCTTCGGCGGCAATTCGCGTCAAGGCCGTCCAGCCGGGCGAGACTTCGATGTGGTCGATTCTTCTCCCCCACGGGTCGTAGGGAACGTGGCGCGGAGGCTGAGCTTCCGCTTCGTCTCCGTGGCGCTGAATGTCTCCAACGGCGCGCCGTCCCAGGCTTCTGAGTCCGGGCTCGATTTCGGCCAGGGCCCTGGCCGGGAGAACCCTCTCCAGGTACGACTTGAGAACGAAATCCTCGTCGAACTGGTTTCCAAGGGAGGGACCTTCTTGAAAGAACTCGGCCATCGCTCGCTCTCCGTACGGCCTCGCGGGTCCTGCCCGCGAGGGCTCCCGATTATCCAATGGGGCAGGCTTTTTCGTGCGACCGGCCGCCGATAACCTCGAAACGTCCCGTTCGCGCCTCGCAAACCTCGACTGCAGAAAGCGTCACTTTTTCGCGGCTTCCTCTTCGTTGCAAACCGGGTTTCCGATATCAAAGATGATCCGCCACGTGCCCGGGGCCTCCAGACGCCAAATCGAGGTGAAGGTCCCGAGGAGGCGGCCGGAGGCATCGCGTACGGGACCCGTGCTCAGTGCAAGAGTTCCCGAGTCCAAGACCTGCACTTGGCCTGGCTCCCAGGAGAAGGGGGCCGAAGGTTCTTCGTAGTAACGCCTCCACCACCGAGTCACTTGTTCCTTCCCGCGAAGGGGCTTTTTCCCGGAAAAGAAGACGGCTTCTTGCGAAATGAAAGAACCGAAGGCGGCGAAATTACGCTCCGCCATTGTTCGCGCGAAGGCTCTCTCGGTCTCAAGGACCTGTTTCTCCAGTTCATCAGGCGATAGACTCGTCTTCATCGAAGCACACCCAGTCATCAGGCACACAAGAAGGGCAGGACACAGAAGCCTGTTCATGCGAGATCCTCTCGCCAAGGGAGCCTAGCGCAATCCAGGTGACCCGTCCGAAACCGTTTCGTCCAGAATCGTTTCGTCCAAAATCGTTCACCTATTCTTCCTCAGAAGCGCACCCCAACCCCCGCTACGCCGTACCAGAGCGTCGCAAAGCTGTAGACCTCGTCGTTATCGGCTCCCCCATCGAGAACTCTTCCGCCGAGGAACACGCTGGCGTTCTTCGACAGAGACCAGTCCGCCTTGAGGGCAACGTCGATGGCACGTCCCTGCGAGGCTCCGAGCGCATCAGCATCCAAGTCCAGAGCAAAACGCTCCGTCGCCTGCCAGCGGGCTCCGGCGTAGATCAAGGGGACAAGTCCAACATCCGACTTATCCGCCGAACTGGTCGCGGACGACAGATCTATCCGGGCATCTCTGATTTTTGCCGTCAGGCCGAGCCGGAACGAAACTGACGACGAGCTGGGAAACCTGTAGTACCCCGAAAGCCGCCAAGAGTTGAAGCGGTAGCCCGCGTTGACCGGCTCGCCCGCCTCAAACGTCTTCCCGGCGAAGGTGACGGGGGAATCCGGAACAAAATTCACATTCGCCGAAAAGGGTGCCGCTACCGCTCGAACCGACCAGCGAGGAGAGGCGTCCCAGGTCAAAGTCAATCGTGCAGAGGCGAAGGGACCCGTGTCGTAGTCATCAAGAGAAACTCGTGTGCCTGTTCCTGGAACCGAAAAGACGTTTCTCGTTTGCCAGACGGGTCCAGCTTCAAGATCCAGGCGAAATCCCTCGGCAGCGAGTGGATAGGGACAGACAATTGCTGGTAAGAAGGCCAGCAGGGCTGCCAGGAAAGTGACCTTGAACGTGACTTCGGGAAATCTAATACTTGACATGTCATGTTTTCCGAGCGAACGGGACCTTCGGATTTCGGGTAGACCCCACGAAGTCGGTTCTCTTGCAACGGTGCCAGAGGGATCTCCAGGAATTCCGTTCCTCAGGGAAGCCAGCCGAGGGAATAGGTAAGATCTCCCCCGGGAATCTCCCAAGCAGGGAAAAGGGGGACTGAATGGACGCCACGGTTCTCGTCGTGGACGACAACGCCGTCAACAGGCGGATCTTGCGAGCCATCCTGGAAGGGTGCGGCTGTCAGGTGATCGAGGCATCCAACGGGGCCAGTGCACTGGAGCACGTTCACTCACGGCCGCCGGACCTCGTTCTGCTCGACATCCTGATGCCTGGAATCGATGGACTGGAGGTTTGTTCGACCCTGAAGTCAGACTCCAAGACCAGAGACATCCCCGTGATTGTCGTTTCTTCTCTTGCTGAGGGAGCCGACCGCGTCCGCGGCCTGGAGGCTGGGGCCGAGGATTACGTTTCAAAACCTTTCGACCCGCGGGAGGTCGCGGTCCGAGTCGCCACCCACTTGCGGATTCGAAACCTGACACGCTCGCTCTCGGAGCGACAAAAGAGGCTCGATGAGGACCTCCGGGCTGCGGCGGAGATCCAGCGATCGCTCCTTCCCCGCAGCAAGGGCCCGCTGCCCGGGCTGCGGCTCTCCTGGCTCTTCGAACCCTGTGCGGCCATCGGCGGCGACGTCTTCAATGCCGTTCCGCTAACGGAGAAGACGTGCGCGCTCTATATCGTCGATGTGAGTGGCCACGGTGTTCCTTCCGCGCTCGTCACCGTATCCGTCTCGCAGAGCCTGGCCCCTTCGGGGGGAATCGCCTTGAAGCCAGGCACGTGCACTCCGGAGTCGCCCGGGGCGGTTCTAGCCCGGCTTGACCAGGAGTACCCCCACGAACGCTTCGAGTCATTCTTCACCATCGTTTACCTGACCCTGGACACAAGCTCAGGCGAGGTTCGGTACAGCTCTGCTGGCCACCCGGCTCCTTTCCTTCTCAAGAAAGGCCGTCCGCCGAGGCCCCTGAAAGAAGGCGGCACGATCATCGGGCTTGGCGACGGATTCGGATTCGAGGAAGGGAGTGACCACGACGAGTTCCTCGTCTCTTGGTCGCCTCTCGGGGCAGAGGCTGCATGAACGCCCTCTCGATTGGTCTCTCGCGGGAACAGCTGGACACCGTCTTCCCGTTTCACATGGTCTTCAACCGCGATTTGGCCGTCATCCAGGCAGGCTCGACCATCCAGCGCATCGTTCCAGGAATCCTCGAGAAAAGGATGCCCGATTTCCTCATCCTCACCCGGCCCCCGGTACTGGAGGTGAGCTTCGAAGGCCTGCGGGACGCATCGAAACACCTCTTCGTCCTGGAAATCAGGGACCGCAAGATCACTCTGCGCGGGCAGATGCTCGTTCTGGACGAAACACGGACGGTCGCCTTTCTCGGGTCTCCCTGGCTGAACCAGGCAGCGAGCTTGAGGGACGCTGGGCTCAGTCTTCGCGACTTCGCGCTCCACGACGCAACGATCGACCTCGTTCATACGCTGCAAGCCCAAAAGGACGCCCTTGCCGACAGTAAGCGCCTCTCACGGCTGCTCGAAAGTCAGCGTTCGGATCTGGCCAGTGCCAACGAGAAGCTGGAAGAGCAGAACGCCCAGCTCAAGGCGACTGAGGAACTCAACCGCCGCATTCTGGAAACGTCTCCCGATTCGTTCATCATGACGGACTCACTTGGCACCATCACGTCATTCAACCGCGCCGCGGAAGAGGCCTTTTTGTACAGGGCCGAGGAGGTAACCGGCAAGAACGTTTCGATCCTGATGCCCGAACCCGAGAGATCCCGGCACGGCGAGTACATCAAGGCGTACCAGTTGACGGGCCACCGCCATGTCATCGGAACACGGCGCGAGGTTGTGGCGCAAAGAAGCGACGGGACAACGTTCCCCTGTGAACTCTCCGTGGGGGAGGTGAAGACCCAGCGCGAGACTCTCTTCACCGGATTCGTGCGAGATTTCACCCACTGGCGGCGGATGCAGGCGGAATTGCGAGAGAGCGAAGCGCGCTACCGGTCCGTTGTCGAGGCCGTCAAGGAGGTCGTTTTCCAGACGGATACCGGCGGGCGCTTCCTGCTCTTGAATCCCTCATGGACCGAGCTAACCGGGTACACGGTGGCCGAGTCGCTGGGAAAGAACTTCATCAACTATGTGCACCCAGAGAACCGGGAACGGAGTCTCGCCCTCTTCGGGCCGCTTATCAGAAGAGAGAAAGAGAGCTGCCGTCACGAGATTCGCTACCTCACGAAAAACGGGGGGTTTCGCTGGGTGGAAGTCTTTGCCCGGCTCACCCTCGGGCCGGGAGGCGAGACGACCGGCACCGTTGGAACACTGCTCGACATCACCGAGCGCCGCCATGTTGAAGATGAACTCCGGCGGATCAAGGAAGCCGCAGAGGAGGCGGCACGGCTCAAAAGCGAGTTCCTTGCAAACATGAGTCATGAAATCCGGACGCCGCTCAATGCCGTGATCGGCATGTCGGACTTGCTGTTCGAGGGGGGCCTCCGGGACGACCAGCGGGAGTATGCCGAGACAATCAGACGGAGCGGAAAAGCGCTCCTCCAACTCGTCAACCAGGTGCTTGATTTTTCAAAGATCGAGTCCGGAAAGCTTGAGATCGTCACGAATCCATTCAACTTGAGTAAATGCCTCGAGGACGCCGCAGGATTCGTGGCTTCACTCGCTTCCGGGAAAGGCCTGGAACTGGTTCTGGATGCCCGCTCTTCTACCGCAACGACCTACGAGGGTGACGAGAACCGGATCGGGCAGATTCTAACCAACCTTCTCTCGAACGCGGTCAAATTCACCGATACAGGAGAGGTCGTTCTCACAGCCACCGTCTCCAGGCAACCTGACGGAACAGGCCTCATGGAAGCATCTGTAAGGGATACCGGTATCGGGATTCCCCGGAAAGGGATCGAGCGTCTCTTCCACCCCTTCAGCCAAGTCGACTCGTCCTCAACGCGCCGATTTGGCGGAACGGGCCTCGGACTGGTCATCAGCCGCCGTCTTGCGGAAACCATGGGGGGAACTCTGACGTGCGAAAGCGAAGAAGGAAGGGGCTCCACATTCACTCTTCGGCTTCCGCTCTTGTTCGCTCCCCAGAGGTCTGGATTCTTGCCCCGCTGGTCCGCACCTGGGCCTTTGGAACAGATCCTCGTTGTGGAAGATAACGATGCCCAAGCCACGGCCATCATGGCTCTCCTCGAGTCCTTGGGCCTCGCTGCCGTTCGCGAGCCCAGTGCCGATTCCGCGCTAGAGAGAATCAAGGAAGGGAGATCTTTCAGCGCCGTGCTCGCGGACACCACCATGAAAGACATGCAGTCCCAGGACTTCGTGGCCCGCGTGCGGAGCGCCATGGGCGAGGATGCTCCTATCCTGCTTCTTGCACCCGTTGGGCAGCGCGGACAACTTGCCCGGGAAAACCTCGAGGGAGTAGAGATCGTCAGCAAACCCGTCAGAGCCCGTCATCTTGCCGAGGCCCTCGAACGCCAGGCGCTGGGCAGCACCACAAAAATAAGGAAGCCCACCGGTCGCTACGACCGTCCGCTTTTGTCGAAGCGTTTCCCTCTAAAGATCCTCGTCGTCGAAGACAACGCCGTAAACCGGAGAGTCATTTCTTTGCTCCTCAAAAGTCTAGGGTACGAAGCCAGCCTCGTCGCCGACGGACAGGCCGCTCTGGACGCCGTCATCCAGGCCTCTTACGACGTCATATTCATGGACGTTCAAATGCCCGGAATGGACGGGCTCGAGGCAACCCGTGAGATTCGCAGACTTCTGCCCAGGGACCGGCAACCCTACGTGATCGCCATGACCGCTGGGGCCTTCCGGCAAGAACGGGAGCGGTGCCTGGCCGCGGGAATGGACGCTTTCCTGGCCAAGCCCGTGCAGCGGGCGGATGTCGAAGGCATGCTCGAGCAAGCTGCTTCAGATCGAGATTTCGGCACGAGGCCCATGGACGGCGAGCCAGCGCCCTGGAAACAAGCTGTTGTTTCTGCCCTCACCGATCTGGCCCGTCTTCTCAAGGACGGAGGTCCGGAATTCGCTGTTGGCACAGTTGAAATGTTCCTGGAAGAAACCGGAGAGGGGATTCGGAATCTGCAAGGAGCCGTCACGAGGGGAGACGCCGGGACCGCGAAGATCATTGCTCACGGGCTCAAGGGAAGCTGTCAGAGCCTCAGAGTTGAGAATCTTGCCGCCATCTTCCTACAGATCGAAAACTTGGCTCGCAGCGGACACTTGTCAGAAGGGATCCCCGCGCTCGTCACTCTCGCCCACAAGGAATTCGAAAAGACTCGTGCATTTCTCCAATCGGACGTGTGGCGGGCCGCACTCGGCACATGAGTCCAGATTTCTTCTTTCTACTGCCCACTCTTCCCAGCGGGACCGAGTGGATGGAACCTCCAGAGCTGGCCTAGCTGCCCCACTCCCATGGCCGCAAGGTCGTTGCTTCGGGTCCAGCCGAGGGAGACGATATCGCCCTCGAACCGCAACGGAATTGAAGTGAGCTTGCCAGAAGCAAGATCCAAAAGGCCAGGGGTCCAGTACCCTCGTCCCGCGGTCTCCACGATCAAGGAAACCTGCTCGAGAGTGTTTATCGCGGTTCCGGAAAGGGTCGCGGGAGCGAGTTTGCTGTTCTGCCCTTTCATCTCGATGGCGGTCTCGGCCCCTCCGGCCAGCGGCACCAGGTAGAGCCGAATCCCGTCATTTTCATTTCGCTGAACAAGAATCCTTTGCCCATCCGGGTGAACGGCGACGCCGTCGCCTGGGCAGATCTTCTTCACGCTTCCGTTACCGAGGTTCATGAGCCAGATAGTTCCAGCGTCCGGGAAGAGAACCCCGGAGCCATCCCGGGCAGCCGCCAGACTCCGGGGAACGGCCCCCGAAGGAAGCGGAATCTTTCCGAGCAAACGCCCATCAGCGGGATCCGTCAAGGCGATCATTGAAGCACCTCCCTGTGCCCCAGAAAGGAAAGCCACGCGCGATCCGGCGAGCACCGCGGGAGGACCGACGGGAATCGACGAGTCGAGGAGGGGGCGCAAGGCGCCTTCCGGCGAGGTGACGAGCAGCCGGCGCTGCCCCGCCAGAAGGCTCGGCACCAGGAACCGGCCGTCAGGGAACTCGACGGGATTCATCACAAGGCTCGCGGCGGTCACGGCAACCCGCTCTGGAAGCCCGCCCGTAACCGGGAACCTGATGAGTTCTCCAAGGCTCTGCCGCAGCGCGACGTAAAGCTCGCCCCCGGGTCCAGAACTCAAGTACCAGGGCTGGGCCGTCAACGTCAGAAGCGAACGAACCGAGGCTCCATCTCGAGAGAGGGAGACGATTTGATTCAAGTTGCCCTGCGCGACTTTGGCGAGAATCTCGTTCCCTTCGCGGCCAACGCAAAAGGGGGGCGTTACTGGAACGGCGGTGGTGAAATCTCTGCACGAGCCGGCAGCGAGATCCAGGAGGAAGAACTGACGGCCCACGACGGACTTGCTGGCCGCTAGCCGGCCCCAAACCAGGGCTTCTTTCCCGTCTGGAAAGACGCGGAACGTGATCCGCTGTGCATCTGCCGCAAACGGGGGGCCCACCTTTTTCAACGCGGCTGATCCGGGTTCATACCGGGCCAGCTGATAGTTCCGCCCGGAATCGACCTGAGCGATGAGAAGGCTTCCATCCGGGAGAGCCTCGGGGGCCTGGGCTGATTCCAGAACGAGCCTCTCATCTCCCCCAATGGCCGGAATGGTGAACACGCCTCGGGGTGCATCGGCGACCCGGTCAAAGTAGATGCGCGAGCTGTCCACGGACCACGTCAGCCTGAAGGCCGACCCCTGATCGCTCCTCTTTGTGAGGACGTTCCAGTCACCGTTGACTGGATCAAGGACCGCGACCTGTGCTGTTCCCCCCACGACGGTCAAAAAAGCCACTTTCTTCCCATCTGGAGACACCTGAGGCGCCAGCGCCTGAATGGACTCTCCAATGAGGAGATCACCCTTGAAACGGACGGACTCCCCGTCCGAAGCGCCTCTTAGGAAGTAGCCCCCGGCGGCGGAAATCGCGATGATGGCCAATGCCGCGAGAGAACCTCCAAGGACCCGTAGAATTCGTCTTCCGAGTGGGACAGGGGTCCGCAGCGGGGGCCCCCCCAAGGTTGGCACCGCCACGGGTGGGCTCCCATCCTTGACCGTCGTGCTGGGGTCCACCCCCGTGGATTGTGTCGCCGGAGTGATTGCCATGGTGGCACCACCCTGGTTCAGCGAGACGGCCTGAGATGCCTCCAGGCTCAGAAGGGTCTCCGCATTTCGCCTCAGGTGTCTGAGGTCTCGCGCGAGGTCACGCGTGGATGTGTAGCGCTCCTCGGGGTCCTTGGAGAGACAGCGTTCGACGATCCACCGGACGGGAGGCGGGACCTTCGGGTTGAGCCGGGTGATGGGTTCTGGCTCGTCCTGCAGGATGGCGGTCATCGTCTGGACCGCGGTCCCCCGTTGAAACGCCCTCTTCCCGGTAACCATCTCATAGAAGATGAGACCCAGCGAGAACTGGTCAGAACGGGCATCAAGGGGCTGGTCTGCCGCCTGTTCCGGCGACATGTAGCCCGGTGTCCCGACGACCGTCCCCGCGGCGGTGAGGGAAAGCCCGCCGTCTCCGCTGGGCGCGTTCGTCTGGGTGAGCTTCGCAAGCCCGAAATCGAGAACCTTGACGAACCCGTCCCGTGAAATCATCACGTTTTCGGGTTTCAGGTCGCGGTGGATCAGACCGGCCTCGTGGGCACGGGCGATGCCGTCGGCGAGTTGCGAAGAAATATCTAGGAAGCGCCTCAGGGGGATCGCTCCCTCCTTCAGCATGTCCCGGAGGGTTCGGCCCTCCACGCACTCCATGGCGATGAAGGGCATTCCGGCGGCCTGTCCGATCTCGTAGATCGTGACGATATTGGGGTGGTTCAGCGCCGAGGCCGTACGGGCTTCCTGCGCGAACCGGAGAAGCTTCTCACGATCCGTTGCGAGCCCCGGAGGGAGCACCTTCATCGCAACGTCGCGGCCAAGCTTCTCATCCCGGGCGCGGTAAACCTCACCCATTCCGCCCGCGCCAAGTGGAGCGACGATCTCAAAGTGACCGATACGAGTTCCAGCAGCAAGACTCAAGGCAGGTAGAGAGAGTACTCCAGCTGCATGAAAATTGGTGCGGTGATGAGTGCAGGTTGTGGAAGAGAATCCGCCAGGGGAGCAGCGACATGTTGACGCGAATCACAATCGAGAATTTCAAGAGGTTTGACCGCGCGAGACTGGATCTCGGCGACGTCGTTGTGTTCATCGGCCCGAATAACTCGGGCAAGACTTCGGCGCTGCAGGCGCTTGCTCTCTGGGAACTGGGAGTCAAGAAGTGGAACGAGAAGCGGGGACAGCGCAACACGCCTGAAAAACGCCCCGGAGTGACGATCAACCGCCGCGACCTTCTCGCGCTCCCGGTTCCCGAGGCCAATCTCCTGTGGAAGGACCTGCACGTCCAGGATGTTGCCGAAGAGGACGGAAAACGGCGCTCGGAGCGGATTCGCATCCGCCTGACAGTGGAAGGTGTTACGGGAGATCGTTTCTGGGAGTGCGGGCTCGAGTTCGACTACGCCAACGAGGAGTCGTTTTACTGCCGGCCGGCGCGCCTGGCTCCAGAGCATGGCGGCGGCCTCTCTCTCGTTCCTCCGGAAGCCGGAGAGGTCAGGGTCGCCTTTCTGCCTCCAATGTCAGGGCTGGCTGCCAACGAGTTGCGTCTGGATCCCGGCGCCATCAACGTGCGCATTGGTGAGGGCCGGACGGCCGAAGTTCTCAGAAACCTCTGTTTCAGGCTCGCCTCCGCTTCCGATGGGGGCGCCGCCTGGCGGCGGGTGACGAGCCGCATCCTGGATCTCTTCGGGCTCGAGTTGGAAGAACCCGACTACATCGCGGAACGCGGCGAGATCACCATGAGCTACCGCGACGCGGGCGGCATCCGCCTCGACCTCTCCTGCGCCGGCCGCGGTCTTCACCAGACTCTCTTGCTGCTGGCTTACATGGAGGCCAACCCCAAGACCGTCCTCCTGCTTGATGAACCGGATGCGCACCTCGAAATCCTGCGCCAGCGTCAGACGTACCAGCTCTTGACCGAGGTCGCGCGGGAGAAAGGCTCTCAAATAATCGCCGCCAGCCACTCCGAGATCTTGCTCAGCGAAGCGGCCGGCAGAGACAGCGTTGTTGCTTTCATCGGAACGCCGCACCGGATCGACGATCACGGGCTCCACCTGAGAAAAGCCCTCGCCGAGATTGGCTTTGAGGACTTCTACCGCGCCAAGTGCCGCGGGTGGGTGCTATATCTGCGTGGCCCTTCGGATCTCGCCATTCTCATGGCGCTCGCCACCACTCTTCAGCATCCAGCTAAGAGGCACCTCTCTGAAGCGTTCGTGAAGTACACAGCCAGCCGGCCCGATCGCGTAAGAGAACACTTCCGGGGCATTCGGGAAGCCAGGCCGAGCTTTCTGGGCGTGGCTGTTTATGACCACGGCAGTGAATCAGATCTCATGAACGGTCCTCTTTTCGAAATGCGCTTGAAACGGCAGGAACTCGAGAGTTATCTCATGGCACCCGAGGTTCTTCTTTCGTACGCCCGGCTCTTGCGGTCTGAAGAAATGCCAGGCCCTCTCTTCGCGGAAACAGAGAAGACGTCCTGGGAAGCGGTCATGGAGCGCTGCATAAAGGACATCTTCCCGCCAGTGGCCCTTCGCGACCGGTCCTTTTCCTGGTGGTGGGAAGTCAAGGCGGGGCAGGCCGTTCTTGTCCCTCTGTTTCAGCGCTTTTATCAAGAAGTCGGACTTCCGGCGACAGTCTCCCCTTCGGATTTCCACCGCCTCGCTTGGGCCGTCCCGGCATGCGGGATCGACCCGGAGATCACCCAGTTCCTTGACAGGGTGTTCCATGTGGCGTCAGAAGCCTCGCGGGCAGGGGGCTAAGACGAGCCCCCGGGAAGGGACCTTCCACCAGGTCGCCGCCGGTTTCCCATGAGCCAGCTGTCGGCAAACGACCGGCTCCCCACAATGACTCCCTCTGAAAAATACCGGATCCGGCGCCTGAGCGTGGTCCCAGTGGGAAGCTCACCCTTCTGGGCCTCTACTTCAGACACTTGGTCTCTTGTGAAGCCCTGGCGAACAGAAGTTTCTTCACCCGTCGCGTAGAGGAGCCGCCTGTACTCTGCCTCTGCGACCCGCCACGATTCGGGCTTGCGAGTCATCAAGCATCGAATTCCTTCCTGGGCGCGTTCTCCCCCGCCTATAGCCTCCGCGTACCCGCAGAACCGGTACTCAGCCGGGTCGCTCACAATGCCCGCTCGAATTGGGTTCAAGTCGATATAAAGCGCCATGGTCATGAGCGTGGTCTCTTCTCCTTCGACGATGACGCTTCTGAAACGTTCCTCCCAGAGAGTGCCTGTTCGTTGATGAGTTCGGTTGTAGTAGCTGCTGAAGCGCTGCTTGAGCGACTTCATGAAGTTCGAGAGGCTAAACATCCGGCGCGTGAACGATAAGAGCCGGGAACGGACGAGATCCAGTAGGCCAGCATCACGAAAGGAGTCGAGTTCGCGGCGCACAGCGATGACGAACTTCGCCGGGTAGAGGGCTGCGACGCGCGCGAGCACCTCTTCCTCGGTCAATTCCCGAGGTTCGGGAACCTCTACCAAGATGTGGAAATGGTTCGACATGATGCAGTACGTGAACACCTCGAGGCCATAGAAGGTCTCGCACTGACGAAGGATCTTGCGAAAAACTGCTTTTTCCAGGTCGCCCATGATGAACCTGCGGTCGACGACTCTGGAAATGCAGTGAAAGAACCCCATCTGGGAGCCCTCTCGCGGAAATGCTCGAGATGTTCGCATGGGCAGAGTTTACCACGAAATTTGTCTGTCCCTTCAAGTCCTAACGCAAACCTATGCAGCCATCAGGCCCTACTTCCTCAAGGCACGGCCGACTGCTTCCTGGTACTCCCTGGCGAGGCGCTGAGAACTTGCGTCAGCAGCTTCCAAGTCGAGGCTCGGGAAGGTCAGAACCGGAAGTTGCCGCCAGACTGAACCGTTCCCGGTATTGCGGACGACGGCCTCGATGCGAAAGACAAAATCCTCCCCTGAGCCAGGTTTGAGTTCTCGAGAGGCGCCCACAATAATGACCTGCTCAACTCCGGCCCGAGCCAGCGAAGCCAGATCCTCGGCGCCACTCCTCGCCTGATCAGCGGGAAGGCTGTGGACACGTGTCGAGACGCCGGCGAGACGCGAGCCGAGGAGGTCGGTCATTGTCTTCCCAAAGACGCCCGGCGCAGCTCCTTCAGCAGACGGCTTCTGGATCACCGCAACGTCAACGACCCCGTCTCGAAACGGATCTATCTGAGTACCCGGCACACTGCGGATGCGAAAGGCCCAGAACCCAGCGCCCAGAGTGATGAGAAGCGCCCCAGCTACCGTCAACACCCAGCGTTTCGCCCGGAACGGGGACAGACTTTTGTAGAGTGCGGTCTCATCGCGGCGGGTCAACTCCAAGAGCACTGCCTGGGCCGCTGGTGGCCTCTTGCCCGGGTCCCGATCTGACATTCTCGAGAGGAGATGGGCTATCGCCTCGGGAGTTTCCGGCCGGCGGCCGCGAACGTCAGGGACCCGGGCACGGACGTGCTGGAGCGCGACGGCCAGAGCGTTGTCTCCTCGAAACGGCGGCTCGCCCGCGAAGAGTTCGTACCCAATGATGCCGAGAGAATAGATGTCGGAACGCGCATCGGCGATCTTTCCGTCGACCTGCTCCGGAGACATGTACTCCGGCGTCCCCAGGATGGTGCCCGTCATCGTGAGTCCGGTACTATCTGGCGTTTTCGCCAGACCGAAGTCCAAGAGCTTTACCTCGCCCTTGGGCGACACGACCACGTTCTGCGGCTTGAGATCCCGGTGGACGATTCCGGCGGCGTGCACGGCCGCCATCGCCGAAGCCAGGCGCTCGAGAATCCTGGACGCCTCCTCGGTCGGTAGCGGGTGTTCGGCAAGCATCTTCTCCTTGAGCGTCCTCCCCTCGACAAACTCCATCATCAGACAGAAAAAGCCCTCGGATTCGAGGAGGTCGAAAACCCGGACGATATTCGGGTGGCGCAGATCCCGAGCCAAACGCAGCTCGCGATGCATTCTCTTCAAGAGGTCCGTTCCCGACTCCTTGGCTGCCAGAAACTTCAGGGCAACACCCTCGCCGCTGGTTTTATCCGTGGCTCGGAATACGAAACTGAAGCCCCCCCGGCCAATGAGCGAATCGATCTGGAAGCGGCCAGCGAAAACGTCGCCAGGGCGGAGCATGGCAGGGTTAACCATTTCCGGCTGCCCCGCTCCGGGTCTCTGGCCTGGTCTGTTGTCCAGCGTCGGAAGGTCCTGAACCGGGACCTCTGCCGGTGACGACCCGGTTCTGAGATCGCGGGTGGCCTCACGAAGATCCGCTGGATCTCCGCCGTCTTTCACGTGAATTTCCTTCACATGATTCTACGCCTGACGGTGAAGACTTCTCACCAGAGAACGGACAAAAAGCCCATTCCGCGCCTCCTCCAACCGGCACACCGTGTGCATCGGCGTGTGTGTGATCGTTTTCAACTCTCTTCCGAGTCTCTGGGGTACCGAGGCTGCCTTTTTCATCCGCCTCCTGGCCATGGCACGAGGCCGAAACCTCCCGTTGTCGTCCGCGGTCGAAGCCTCGGCGGGAGTCTCGGGAATGCCCCATCTCGAGAGGCTATTGCCCCGGCTCCGGCAAGCCGGGGAGGAGGGAATCCTCGATGAACTTGGAGCTGCGCTCGCCCGCGGGCGTGACCAGGCCGGCGAGGGCATGCTGAAAGCTCTCCGGCGCGCGAGTCTTCCAGCGGATGGCCTGCTGGAACTGGCGCGGTGGCTGGCAGGAAGTTCCAGAAAGCGGGACCAGTTCCTGGGGGCCATTGGTTACCCCCTTACCCTCGCAGTCGTCGCGAGCCTTGCTGGAACGTCCGTCGTCTGGGCGACCATCGGCACGGGAATTGGACCGCTTCTCGCCAGTCTTGGCGCAGGCCTGCCTCTCCCCACGCGGTTCGTTCTCTCCTTCGTTCGGCTCACGACGGACCCGGTCTGGATGTGGGTCTTTACACCCGGAGTCCTCGCATTGGTGATCGCCATCGCCTGGTTCGGAGTTACGCTCCCTGACCGTCGCGTAGCGCTCTTCCTCCCCGCACTCGGGCGGTACGCCCGCCTCTCGGCAACGGGCAGCTTTTGCGCGGCCCTCCACGCGTTACTGCGCACAGGCGTTCCCCTGCCAGAGGCGGTCGATCTCGCCGCGGGCACCGTCTCGAATCGCCACCTGCGGGGGCGGCTGCAGCAGATGGCCAGCCAAATCCGAAGCGGTGAAGCACCGGGCGAAGTGTTTCGGCGGACATCTGTCTTCCCGCCCAGCACGGCGTGGCGCCTGTGGCTGGCCTACTACCGCTCTGACATCGTGGAAGAACTCCGCCGCGCTGGCTCCGCATTGGAATCCGAACTCCAAGTCCTGGAACGCCGAACCACGGCCTTTGCCGTCCTCGGGTCCTGGGGCCTCGTTCTTGTCGTCCTCGCCCCGATAGGCCTTGCTGTCGTGGCCCTCATGATGCCCATGTTTTCTCTCATCTCGAAGATAGGCTAATGAAGAAAGATCTGTTCCCCACCTTGTCCGCCATCCTTTCCTGGTTCTCACGGAGAGACCAGGGGTCCGGATCTCCTGTAACGGTGCACGCTCTGAAGCGATTCGATGCGGGCGTCTTTTACAGACAGACCGCATCGATGCTTCGTTCGGGAATTCCGCTCTCTCAGGCGCTCAGTTTCCTCGTGGAGGAGTTTCGCCCCGCCGTTGGGGGCAACGTGGACGCGGTTCGTCAGAGGGTGGAGTCTGGCCAGCCACTTTCGCGTGCCCTTGAAGAGTTCCCGGAGGCGTGGGTTCGCCCTGAAGATCGTGCCGCCGTTGCCGCGGGCGAGCGGTGCGGCCGCCTTCCAGATGTCCTTCAGACTCTCGCTTCGGACCAGGAAAGGTGGACGGCATTCCGGGACCGCATCCGGGGCGTCCTCGCGTACCCCACAACGGTCTGCGTCCTGGCTGTCCTTATTGCATTCATCATCCTCTGGAAAGTCGTGCCGACATTCGCTGCCCTCTACGCCTCTCTCAGAGTGCCGCTTCCGGGCACGACCCGGATCGTCATCGCCGCCTCAAACGTTGTCGCAACGAACATGTTCGTTCTCGTCTTGGCCTGGCTGGTTTGGCATTTCTGGCTCCGCAAGCGATTCGCGCACCGGCTACCCATCGTGAGGAGCCTCCATCGAAGCGTGGCGGAGCTACGGTTTGCTCGCTTGTTGGCGCTTCTGCTTCCGGCCGGGGTGCCGCTGGACGAGGCCCTGGCACTCTGCGAAGCAAGCGCTGGGAACCATGACGATGCTCGCCAGCTCCGGGAGGCCGCCGAACGTATTCGCTCTGGCGAAAGACCTTCCGAGGCTCTTCGGGGCCTCGAGTTCCTCTCGCCGGTTTTCCTCTGGTTCCTGAAAGACTCGGAGGTGCGGGGCGACTTCGTTGCGGTTGCCGAAGCGATGTCCGATGCTGCGGAAGAACGGCACGTGGCCCAAATGGATTTCATTCAGCGGATCGCCGAGCCGCTCAGCATCCTCTTCCTCGGCCTCGTCATCGGCATTCTCGTGATGGCACTTTACACGCCGATGTTCAGACTCATCCTGCACGTGGGGAACTGACCATGACGAGCAGCGAGATCTGTGCGGAAAACCTCCTGGAGCGAGCCGTGAAGCTCCGGGCAAGTGACATTCACCTCGACCCTGGAACCGAGAACTTTCGTCTGAGACTGCGCGTGGACGGGCGGTTCGTCGAGGAGCCTCCAGTCAACCGCGGCAGTGGCCAACAGCTCATGGGCCGTTTGAAGGTTCTGGCATCCCTGATGGTCTACCGTTCAGACGTTCCGCAGGAAGGCCGCATTCCCCTGCCAGGGGCCCACGAGGGACGTCTCGCCATCCTGCCAACGCCACTTGGAGAGAAGGCCACCATCCGTCTCTTTGACCCGGAGTCACGTCTGGCGGGCCTCGAGGATCTCGGACTCGACCCGGCCACCCGGTCTTGGCTAGACGCTCGAATCTGTGCGCCAGACGGACTGGCTCTCGTCGTGGGCCCGAGTGGTTCCGGCAAGACGACCACGCTGTATGCAGCCGCGTCGGAGATCCTGAAGCGGCGCGGGGACTTCTGCCAGGTCGTGACCGTGGAAGACCCAGTCGAGCGCCGGCTTGATGGGGCCGTCCAGGTGCAAGTCGACCCTATCCGGGATCTGGACTTCGGCGCGGCGTTGAAGTTCCTGCTTCGACAGGACCCCGAGGTCATCGTAATTGGGGAAATCCGGGATGCACAGACGGCCCAGATCGCGGTCCGAGCCGCGATGACGGGCCATCTCGTGCTTTCATCGCTACATTGCGGCCGCGCGGCCGAGGCCCGGCCCCGTCTGCTCGAGATGGGTGTCGAACCGTATGCTCTCGATCTGGCGCTCGCTGGCGCGCTCTCACAGAGACTCGTGCGGCTCGTCTGCACGGCCTGTACGGGCAGCGGTTGCGGCGCCTGTCTAAAATGCGGCTACCGCGGCCGGACAGTGGTGGCGGAAACCCTCGACGCTGGCCATGCGTCTCCTGCTCGCTCTCTTCACGACTGTGCACGGGCGCTGGTCGCATCCGGGAAAACCACCGAGGCCGAGGTTCTTCGTGTCCTGGGAGGTGTGCCGTGACCCGCCGCAGGGGCATGACCCTCATCGAGTGCCTGGCTGCCTTCGTGCTCCTCGGAATCGCCATGGCACTCGCCTCGCTTCTGAGCGGGCAGGTCCCGCGCGCGGCCGAACGGCTTTCGGCCCGCCGGGCGGCCCTGCGTTCCACCGCGAACGTCCTCGAAGCGGTGCGCGCCGGGGCCGGCCCTCTTGTGAACGGCCCGGTGAGCGGAGCCCCGTTCAGTGGCTCCGGGACGGCGGCACCGCGCGTCACCCTGACCGTTCGTTCCGAGGGACAAAACGGGCTCTACCGTGTCCGCGCCGAGGCCGAAATCCTGGTCAGAGAAAGCGTGGTTCACACGGAGCTGACGACACTCATCTGGAGGCCACAATGAGCACCGCGCCGGTCCCCACCCCGGGGGCATCCAACCCTGCCGCCCCCCCTTCGTGCTTCCGCCGTCGAGGTTTCTCGCTGTCCGAACTGCTTGTGGTGGTCGGTCTGCTGGCCGTCCTGCTCCCCGGTTTCTTGGCGGTTCTGGACAGAGGCTTCAGAGCGCTGGCAGAAACGGCAACGGTACAGACCACGCCGCAACTGTCGGCACCCTGCCGTCAGTTGCGAAACGACCTCGAATCCGCCGTTCGTGTCGTCTCCGGCGTCAAGGGCTGGAGTCAAGCACCGCTCGTCCTCGAGCTGCCCGGAGGGACGCTGATCCGGTACCAGGTTCGAGATGGAGCGCTCGTCCGAACGGTCACCTCAGAGAGAGAAAGAGACCGGGCGGGAGAACGCATCGTGGTCCGCCCCGTGTCTCGTATGTTCTGGAACCGCCCGGATCCTCGGCTTGTTGCAGTCGAGATCACGGTTCAGGGTTCACGGACGTCCGTGGGCAAACCAGTCCAGCCCGCGGCAACAACAGTTGTCTGTGCCCTGCGGGGAGCGGGCAAGGAGGTGCCATCGTGGTGAGACACCGGAGGCGAGGGACGGCCCTGCTCTTGGGCGTCGTCTCAGTCTTTGTCGTGGCGCTCGCCGCACACGTCCTCTACGGGGCGCTCCTGGCTGACTTCCAGGCCTATCGCTCCGAGGAAACCCAGATTGTGCTGCGAGCCCTCACGGACGCTTCACTCGCATCCACACTCGCGCGCCTTTCCCAGGAACCTGGCAGCACCGGCATTCCCAGGCAGCCACTCGGCCGTGGTTACATCGAAAGCCACGTCAGGCCGCTGCCAGGCGGCCTTCTCGAAGTGACAGCTTCGGCGGAAAGCGGAGCCGCTCGCGCGTCCGTGGTGGCTCGCGTCGCGCCAAACCTCGTAGTGCTCTCCTGGGAACGGTCCGAACCGTCAGAGAGGACGATCTCGAAGTAGAAGCACTCGGATCCCAACCACATCCTCCAATAGAACATCTTGACATCACGATACCCCGTGATCTCACAACCGGCTGCGGCAATGTGGGTGAAATCCCTGACAGACGGCACCCGCCGAAAAGTGTAGGGTTTGATCCGCATGAGGCGAACCGCGGGCGCTTCGCGATGGACCGAGGTTACACCCCGGCCCCTTTTTGATGAGAGCGACGCTTCCGGGACTCTGAAGGAGGGATCGTGAGAAAACTGATGGTGCTTATTGGGGTACTTCTGCTTTTCGCCAACGCGCCGGCTCTGGCAACCTACGAAAAACAGACCCGGGCCATCTACTGGGGCGGTCAGATCCACTACATGTCGATCGACTCGAACCATAAAGTGGATCACATGGCCGCGGCGGTGGCGTCTGGCTCGGGCTGGAAGGGTCCGTGGGACGACAGCACCGTCAAGACGACCGCTAGCCTGCCGAGCGGCTACAAGAGACAAGACGAAAACTACTCCTATGGCGAGGGACAGGGCGTCGTGGTCTTTGGCTCGCTGATGATCCACTACGCCGTGGTGTGGAACTCGAGCAGCCAGCCCCGGCTCGTCGCCACGAGGTACGACCTCTCGGCGGTCACGACGTCTGGCACCAAGGGCGCCTTCGTCGATACCACGGCCCGCGACATCTTCGGCGTCCCGAACACCGGGGCGAAGGCTTACGGGGTCGCAGCCGTCGTCTTCCAGGGCAAGATCTACCTGTTCGCCTCGGACTACATCCTCATCAGCGAAGATGGCGTCAACTACCAGCTACAGACGGCTGTCCTGGCAAACGGGCTGACGGGCTACAACGCGGTGGACGCCATCACCTACTACACGTCGAGCGGCACCCCGAACATCATGGTGCTCTTCCTCAAACAAGGGGATGGCGGCGCGATTCTCGGAAGATGGGACGGCCTGGCGACTCTGCCGCTGCCTTCCTGGAGCGTCCTTTCGGTGCCAGGAGATCAGTATGGAGACCCGTATCACGCCGGAGGGCTGCTGCTCGGGACGTCCTCGACGTCGAGTTCTTCTGACTGGAAGTTCAACACCGGCCAAAAGCACCTCTGCGTCCAGACCTTCCTCGTCGGGACGAAGAATGGCTGGGGTTGGCTCTACCGCTACGAGTACGACATCGAGACCGACCAACTCAGTGCCGGCGGGGGCTTCAAGCTCCAGAACGCATTCTACCGGATGCGGATCTTCCCCTGGTACGAGTTGACGACCGACTCCATGGGCCGCTCCGTCCAGAAGCAGAGCCTCGGCGTCAATTTTTACCAGTGCAACCAGCCCGCATGCACGAGCCACAGCTGGCAGTGCCTGGTCCTCGCTTCCGACTATCTCGTTTCGACGAATAAGGACCCTTCCACCGGAGGAGGGTACGGCTGGAAGGGGATCCCGACGTCGACGTTCTCGGGCACGCCCGAGGAGCAGGCTGTCCGGCGCAACTACTGGTCCCTCGTCGGAGTTGTCCTCGGCCCGTCTCCGTTCGCGGAGAACGGGAAGGAGGCGTTCGAGATCGCGGAGACCTCGTTCATCGACTACGGCATCGAGAACGAAAACTCGATCGAGCACAAGAGTTCTTGGGCGCAGACCTACATGGTCGGCTCCGCGACCGAGGTAAAGGAGGGGCTACCCAAGAAGGTGGGCCTCAAGCAGAACGTCGACGTCAGCTACAAGTGGGGCACGATGGGCTCCCAGACCGACGCGACGACAAACACTACCAAGGCTTCTTTCATCATGGGGACGAAGGACGAGGCGGAGGGGAACTTCGGGGAGCACGGGTGGGCCGTCTTCTCTGCCCCCACACTCCTCTCGCAGGTCGGCGAGATCTTCGCCTACGATTACAGCCTGACCGCATCGACGGGGACGGACCTGCACCTGCGGCTGCCATCTGTCGTACAGGCCGGACCGGCATCCGATTCCGCGCCCGTGCCTCTGACTGTCCTCTCGCAGTACTTCAAGCTCGACGACCCGGGCGGCGCCGATGACCAGATCGCGGGGATGATGAGCGGGCTGCCCTCTTACCCTCTCTCCACGGACTTGGAGGCCTGGCACCTCTACGATTGGGTGAACAGTGCCAACGGCCGCTGGCAAGTCCTGTTCGGGCCCGGAGGCATCAGCGGGGGGACTGCCATCAGCCCGCTCAGCCAGGGCAACACGGGTTCCCGCACCTTCGGCACCAGCACCACCAGCATCTCCACGTTGGGATCGACGAGTGCGGTGTCGGTGGAGGCTGGCGTCGGCATCTCCGGAAAGATCAAGATCGTCGGCTTTTCAGAGACCCTGAAGGCGGGCTACGACAGCGAATTCGAGACAGAGACGACAACAGAAACGGGAATCAGCCAGGACATCAAGATCGAGTGGGGAATGACCACGATGCCCTCGGCCTGTACCGCCGCCGACTGTGTCAAGAAGATGACGGTCCAGCCGTACCTCCTGAAGGCGCTCACCGCCGACGCCCCGTGGATCCCGGCGGGCTACGCCCTCCATCTCCCCTGGGCCATGACGTGGTGGGTTTCCTCTTACGAATACATGGATGGGAGGAAGGGCGGTGTTTCGGCCATGCCGACCTCAGTGGGCGGGACCGTGACCGGCGTTGCGGGAGAGGTGCGCGGCTCGGGGGCACGCAGTAACTACGACATCGACGGCGGGCACCTCGCCTGGACGAACGCTGACGGTACCAAGACTCCGATCCCGATCACGGCCGACCAGTTCCAGCCTAAACGAGGGGCCTCGGTCTTCATCGGTCAGCGCCAAGTCATGGCGACCCCGAACACGGGCCGGTGGACCCGCAGCGGGAGGGTCTGGACGTTCAAGACCGCCAAGAGCGCGGCGCGCGACATCTTCACGCTGACGCTCGACTTCGAGAAGGGGCGGTGGGGCTTCGCAGGGACAAAGATGACCCTGTCGGAGCACGTCCGGGCCGGGACGTCCAACATCCGGCTGGGGCTCAAAGTGAACGGTCTCTACCGTTTCACCACCGACATCGCTCACGACATGGCCCTCACGTGGGATGTCCGGCCGGCAGCCTCGGACGCGACACTCCTCCAGCTAACCCGCTTCACTGGAACCCACTCCACCATCACCGGAGACGGGAACGTCTCGCTCCGCGGCACGCTCCCCGCAGCGATGGCGGGCTTCGGCGACGTCTCCATCGTGATGAACGGCCACCAGGTGGACTTCCCGCTCCTTTCCCTCGACGGCGCCCAGAACGCCTTCGAGAAAGGAAAAGTCCTCATATACCAGGAGGAGGGCAAGCAGTTCCATGTCGACTTCGCGAAAAAGACGTGGACCGCGAAGTTGTCGGGGAAGGGCTTCCACTTCACGCAGATCCCGCGGGAAGGCAAGGTCCGCCTCGCGATCAAGGTCGGTGGCCAGATCTGGCACCAACAGGACCACGAGATTTCGGCCTTCACCGCTGACCTGGCGGCGAACGACTGAACACCCCTGCACCCGCGTGCGTGCATGAAGCCGAACCCGGACTCCGGTAAGCCCCCTCTTTGGGAAAGTTCGTAAAGAGGGGGTTGGGGGAGTTATCGCGGTCCTTCCTGGGGGCGCGGGCATCTTGCCCGCCCCCCGGCGCCCGGAGCGTCAGAAGTTCAGATCACTGTTGTTCGCGTACCCGGCGAGACTGCCAGCGGCTTTCTCCCAAACCAGAGTCTCCCCGCGAGAGTTCCTGAACGTGATCTTGTACCAGAAGTCCGTCACGCCACCCACCAAGATGATGGCCTTGCCGGACCCGAAGTCCAGGCACTTGACGAAGACCTCCGGGTTGTTCGGATCCGAGAAGTAGAGGTAACCGAACTCGTCCTTCTGCGGGAGCGCGAGGCCCGTGCCGGTCTGGCCGCTGTACTGGTTGCGCCACTCCACGGACGCGCGGATGCGGCCCTTCGCCAGTACGAGTTCGCGGGACGCGATGGGCTCGGAGTAGATGAAATCGTCGAGGGCCGCGGCATCAGATTCCCATGTGAGGCACCGGGAATCGAGGGCAACGTTGCCGGAGACGAGCCTCACGCGGGCAACCGGTTCGTCCGTCACGGCGCCAACGAAGCTGAGGCCCAGGGTCGAGACACCGGCAGCCGGGACTGGGACCGCCGCGATCTTCACTCCCAGCGGGCTGTAGAGTTCCATCCAGGATGAGTCAGCGAGATCGACGTCCGCAAAGACGGCTCCGAAGGCGGTCACGTTCGCGGGCTGCGCCGTCCCCGGAACGAAGAACGTGATGTCAGTCGTGTTGCTGCCCATCGGAGAAAAGAGCTTCTGCGCACTGAACGGCGCGAGTTCGTTCGGGCCCCACTGCTGATCGGTCACGTCCGCGAACCGGAATGAGGTGCTGCCCTGATCCCCGCTGACCTTCAACCGCGAGCCCGGCGTAGACATCACGAGACCGCGAGTCGAGTTCTTGTTGAAAAAGTCGGGCGGGAGCGAATCGAGGAACTGTGCCGGAACACCATCCCAGTTGATCTCGCGGCGGCCGGCGGCAGCAGGAGCGCCCGCGGCGTTGTTCGCCCCCAGCGTGGACCGGAACTGATCCACCGTGCTCTGGATGGCGGCAGCATCCTTCCCGCCGGCACTGAACGTCTGGGTGACACCCGCGCCTGCGGGTAGGGCCCCGGCAAGAAGTGATGAAAACAGAAATACGAACTGGGCTCGCGTCCTCATGGTTGACCTCACAATCGATTTAGTTGAGATTCGATCTTAACTTCAGGCCGATGCGAATGCACGTCCCGAATGCTCGATCTGCTAGCCTCCCAGTTGGTCCCTTTCACACGTATGCAGGTGAGGACCTCCGAGATCTTCCCCACCTCCCGGCAAGAGGCTGCAGATTTCAGTTCGAGCGCCGCCGGCCAGGTGCCAGGAGATCGTTGTTGCGAACGAAGTCCAGGAGTTTGCGGTAGCGGTCCTCCACTCGGAGCAGCCGGGCCAACTCGGGAATACCTCCGCCACTTTTTTCGACGGCGAATTCGAGAAAGGACTGGACGGCATCACGCGGCAGCTCACGCCGCCGGAAAGGCTCGTAGACGGCGTCCCAGAAGTCCGCACGGCCGAAGGCGATCTCATCCAGAAGGAAGGCCACGTCAAGAATGTGCGGTGCCCCGGCCCTGGGAGTGGCCAAATCAGCGGAGGGAATCCCGAGTTCGCCGGGGCCAATCTCTTCTCCTTCCGCTAGATACCCGGCCCGCTCGACGATTGCAATCAGCTCGCGGACATTTCCCGGAAAAGGGTAACTGAGCAGGATCTCCCGGGCCGCCGGGGACAGTACGTGAGGCGTCGGGAGCCCAGAGAGCACTCGCCCGGCGAGAGGGAGGATGTCCTCGCGACGCTCGCGCAGGGGCGGCACGGTGAGTGTGGAGCCCGAAAGCCGGAAAAAGAGGTCGAGCCGGAAAGTCCCGCGCTCGGCGGCCGCGCGCAGGTCCCGGTTCGCTGCCGAGAGGATCCGCGCGTCCACGGAGATCTCGCGCCGCCCCCCGACGCGCTGAAAGGTCTTTTCCTGCAGGAAGCGAAGGAGCTTGGGCTGCACATCGAGAGGAAGATCTCCCACCTCATCAAGGAAGAGAGTGCCCCGCGCCGCCCGCTCGAGAAGTCCCTCGCGCGCTGTCACGCCCGTCGCCACACCCTGCTCTACGCCAAACAATTCACTCTCGACCAGGGCTGCCGGAAGAGCAGGGCAATTGACGACCACGAATGGCCCCTCCGCCCGCGAGGAACTCTCGTGAACGAAGCGGGCCAGAACTTCCTTCCCCACGCCCGTCTCCCCTGTCACTAGGATCGGCAGAGCCGTCCGGGCAAGTTTGCGAGCCTCCTCCACCAGCCGGCGAAGGGCGGGGCTTTCCGCAACCAGACCACGCCCGGAGGCCTCTCGAAGCTCGAGAGTCCTCTGGAGCCGCCTCCTCTCGAGTTCGGCGCTCCCTCGGCCCAGACGCAGCAGCGTGCGGCCCGTGAGGATTTGGTCACTGACGCGAAGGTCCCGGTCGCCTTCCACCAGGACGCCGTTCAACCGCGTCCCGTTCCGGCTCGGGAGGACCGTCAGGATAACGCTTTCGGCGCCAACGGCGAGCCGCGCATGGAGCCGTGACAGGGCAGGATCAAGAGGCCCGAGCCAGCAACCTGGCTGACGGCCGATGTCGAGGACCCCTTCCGGGAGGTCTCGCAATTCCTCCGTGCCATCGTGATGCAGGATAGTTAAGAAAAAGCCAGACAATCGGCTACCCCGGCCGGCAGACTACGGAAAAGACGCAGACCTGGCCTCGTGAGCATGTACATGACGGCATGAATAATAAGCGACGGGGCGCTCCTGGCTGACTTCCAGGCCTATCGCGCCGAGGAAACCCAGATTGTGCTGCATGGATTGACGGACGCTTCACTCGCGTCAGACATTCCTGGAGACTGTCTCCTCGATGAACTCCGCCGCCCGGCGCGGACCGTCGGTGAGGATGCGGGAACCGAGTTCGCGGGCGCGCTCTCGCAGGGGAGCGTCCTCGATGCATCTGCGCAGGGCGCGGGTGAGCGGTCCGGGGTGGTGGCCATGACGCTTGACCGTGCCAGCGCTGATGCCCGCGACCTCTGTCTGATGCGCCCAGAAGTATTGGTCCAGCATGTTGGGCATCACGACCTGCGGAACACCGGCGAGCGCCGCGGCATGGGTGGTCCCGGCTCCACCGTGATGTACTACCGCCGCGCACCGCGGGAACAGGCGATTGTGTGGTTCTGATCCGACAAAGAGAACGCCCTCGGGAACAGAGCCGGCGCCCAGACCAGCCCACCCTCTGGAAATGATGGCGCGGACCCCGGCCTTCTGAACCGCCTCGAGCAGCCGTAGCGTCGTTCGCAAAGGGTCAGGATCCGGCATGCTTCCAAAGCCGATGTACACGGGAGCAGGACCAGCCTCGAGGAATGTCCGTGTTCCGTTCGACAGGTCCTGCACGTCGTCGAGGAACAGAAACCCGACGTGGGTGATGGGTGGCTGGGATCCAGGAGGGGCGTGAGCGATGGCCGGGTCCACAGCGAGGACCGGATGCTGTCCATACGCCAAGGGAAGGAAGCCGGGCACCGGTGGAAGGCGGCGTGTCGCGCGCACCCTGTTCAACGGACCAAGCAACAACCTATTCCACACGAAATAGTTGAACGAGAAGCTGAGCCGGTTGAGCCACCTCGGCAGGCGCTGGAAAGGGACAAGCAGGCTTGGATACTCCTCGGACTCGAACATTTGGGGCCCCGGGCAGACATAGACGTAGGGCTTTCCCAGCGACTCCGAGAGCATCGACCCGACGAAGAAGGCGGAGACACCAACGACGACATCGGCCTTTCGGGCACTCTCCTCCATCCCGTCGAGCTGAACGGCAGTCTCTCTCCTGATGAGGGGCCCGATTGCGAGGAGGAGTTCGCGCAGGGAGCCTCGGCCAGCCAGTTTGGAGATCGCCTCGAGGTCCACTCCGACCGGAGTCGCTTCGAGCCCCTGAGCACGGGCCAGCGTCTGCGACGGAGGTGACACGGCCAGCGCAACCGAGTGGCCTCGCGCGACGAGAGCCCGCGCCAGTGCCACCCCGGGCTGCACGTCGCCGCGCGATCCGAAGGCCCCGAGCGCGATCTTCATGACTATCACTTTACGCCAGCAGGTCCTTCTCTGCCACAGTGTGATCACGCCAGAACGGCTGACAGCCCGGCAGGTGAAGTTGACTTCGCAGGCGTCCTGAAAAGCGCCCCGGAGCTTGTCTGGACGCAACAAAGGAACAAGTGAGGCTTGAACAGCCGGTTCCCTGCAGGCACGGTCTTCGCCTGGATTGACCAACTCGTCACCCGGACATAGATTGACCCCAGAGAGAAAGGCGTCCGCATGATCGGCACCGTCGTTGCCCACTACCGCGTCCTCGAGAGAGTCGGGGGTGGGGGGATGGGTGTCGTCTACAAGGCCAGAGACTTGAAGCTCGGCCGGCTGGTGGCGC
>JADHED010000153.1_pt1 | contig 95144 bp, 69 predicted proteins | sample 8952041 | NCBI WGS metagenome assembly JADHED01 (sample SAMN16124423, study PRJNA663239) | bioreactor sludge metagenome | isolation source: sludge (control) | place: India:Bengaluru | collected 2018-09-08
GCGGCATCGGCGGGCGGCCCGCCGCCGCGCCCGGCCTCGCCCGGGCGGCCCGCCGCCCGGAGGCGGGGCCGGCCGCGCGAGAGGCGCTCGCCCGCCTCTCCCGACGGGCCGCCCCCGCCGGCGAGGAGACCATGGAAGACCTGTGGCTGGCGGCCGTCCGCGACCCGAGGGGGGACCCCCGGCTCCGTGCCGAGGTACCGGACGGGTTCTTCTCGGGACTGCCCTCGGAGGAGGCCCTGCCCGGCGAATAGCGATGGAGATCCGGAACGCGACGACATTCCCGGCGGCGCAGACGGTCCTCTTCGACCGCGATGGCGCGGAGACGCTCATCGTCGCGCTGAAGGCGACGTTCTCCGTCGGGCCCGGCGGAGTCCTGGCGCCCGTGCCGGAGCAGGCCCCGCTCTCCTTCGTGGACCGGTTCCGCGGCGACCCCGCGAAGAGCAGCATCGTCGAGGAGTGCGAGATGGGCCCCGTCAAGCCGGCGACGGACGTCTTCTTCTTCGGGGAGGCGGTGCCCCCCCGCGCCGGCCTGACGACGATGCCGTTCTCGTTCCGCTGCGGGCCGGTGCGCCGTGATGCCGTCGTCCACGGCCGGCGGGTGTGGGCGAAGACGCTCGGGTTCTCCCGCATCGAGGGGCCGGCGCCTCTGGAGCGCGTGCCGCTGACCTTCGAGAACACGTTCGGGGGGACGGACCTGTCCCCGGAGAAGCCCGAGCACCGGGGCTGGGAGCCGCGCAACCCCGTGGGCCGGGGGTTCCTCGCGAAGAAGACCCGCGTCGAGTGGGTGGGCACGGACCTCCCGGCGGTGGAGGACCCCGCGGATCCGCTGAAGAGCCCGGGGCAGATCGCCACCCCCGCCGGCTTCACTCCCGTGGGCCGGCACTGGGAGCCGCGGAAGTCATTCGCCGGCACCTACGACGAGGCGTGGGTCCGGGACCGCATCCCGCTCCTGCCCGCCGACTTCGACGACCGGTTCCACAGCGCGGCGCCCCCCGGCCTCGTGGCCCCCGGGCACTTGGCGGGCGACGAGGACGTCCAGGTCTCCGGGTGCCGGCCCGAGGGGCCGGTGTCCTTCCGGCTCCCCGGCGCGAAGCCGCGGTGCCGGGTCCTCGTGGCGGCGCGGGAATCCGACGTGCCCCTGCGTCTCGACACCGTGGTGGTGCGCTCGGAGCCCCTGACGGTCACGCTGCTCTACAAGGGCTCCCTCGGCGTGCACCGCCTGGTCCCGCGCCTCCGCCGCACGTCTTTCGACCTCCCCGGGGGGAAGGCATGAAGGCCGCGGACCTCGCCATCACGGGGATCGGCGCGATCACCCCGGTGGGGCTCTCGGCGCCCGCCACCTGTGCCGCGCTGCGGGCCGGCATCGCGAGGATGAAGGAGCTGCCCGGCTTCCGCGTGGAGGGGGAGGCGTTCGCCACGGTGCCCGCGGTGGGCGGGCGCGTGCCCACGGAGTGGCTCTCCGGCGGGCCGGCGCCCTGGGAGTGGCCGGGACACGAGCGCTTCGGCGCGGAGGCCCCGCCGCCGCCGGAGACCCGCGTCCCGCCGGACCACCGGCGGCTCGCGGAACTGGCGGCCCTCGCCGCGCGGGAGGCCTTCGAGGAGGCGGGCGCGGGGTCGCGGCGGCCGGCCCGCCTCGGGCTCTACGCCGGGCTCCCGGACGGCGAGGCCGCGCCTCCGGTGCTCGGGGACCTGCCGGCCGCCCTCGGCTGCCGCCTGGACCCCGTCGTGCCCTTCGCCGCGGGCCGCGCGGCGGCGCTGCTCGCCCTCCAGCGGGCGGCGGAGGACCTCGCCGCGGGCCGGGCGGACGCGGCCCTCGTCGTCGGCGTCGATTCGCTGATCCGGGCGCCGGTCCTCGCCCGCCTGTACCGCGAGGGTCTGCTGCGGTGCCCCTCCTGCCCCGAGGGCGTGATCCCCGGCGAGGGGGCGGCGGCCCTGTTCCTCGAGAAGGAGGGCCGGGCCGCCGCCCGCGGGGCCCGCCCCCGGGCGGCCCTGCTCTCCGCGGCGGTGGCCGAGGAGGCCACCGCCGGCACGGACCGCGTGAACCAGGCGGCCGGACTCACCGCGGCCCTGCGCGAGGCCGCGGCGGACGCGGGGGGGCTGTCCGCCCCGCCGCTGGTGGTCTGCGACCTCAACGGCGACCGCTACCGCGCGCTCGAGTGGGGCATGGCCTCGATCCGCACGCTGGGCGCGCTCCACGGCGAGATGCCGCTCTGGCACCCCGCGGACTGCACGGGGGACCCGGGGGCGGCCAGCGGCGCGGTGAACCTCGTGTGGGCCGTCACCGCCTTCGGCCGCGGCTACGCGCAGCGGGACCGCGCGGTCGTCTTCGGGGCGTCCGACGGCCGGCCGCGGGCCGCCGCCGTCCTGGGCGCCGTCGCGCCGAGGAAGGGAGGTTCCTGATGCCCGTCACGGTCACCGCCGACGCCGCGTTCAGCGTGTCCCACGTGGGCAGCAACGGCGTCTCCATGGCCTTCCCGGACGTCTGCAAGACGCCCACCCCGGGCGGCCCCGTGCCGATCCCCTATCCGAACGTGGCCCAGTCGAGCGACACCTCGAACGGGTCCTCGACGGTGAAGATGGACGGCTCCTCCGTCATGCTGAAGGGCTCCAACTTCAAGATGAGCACCGGGGACGAGGCCGGCTCGGCCATGGGCGTGGTCTCGAACAAGATCAAGGGGAAATTGGAGTTCATCAACTACTCGTTCGACGTGAAGGTTGAGGGGAAGAACGTCTGCCGCCTCTCGGACCCCGGCCAGCAGAACTGCAACTCCGCCAACACCGTGGGGCCCTTCCACGCCCAGGCCCCGGTGGTGGCGATCCCGGAGAACAAGGAGGCCTGCGAGAAGACGCAGGAGAAGGCGAAGGAGCAGTCGAAAGCGGGCCCGGCGGCGCAGTGGGACAAGAGCGGGGTCATCCCGGAGCACCGCGGTCCCATCCAGCAGGTCGTGGACCGCGAGCAGGTCGTCATCTACTTCCGGGCCACGAACCCCAAGTGCGGGGACTGGATCCGCGCGAAGCACATGCCGAAGCCCCACCACTGGGTCAAGGCGAAGACGATCAACGACTCGGGCAAGGCCGCCAACATCGGCGACGCGCAGAAGTGGCTCTCCGAGCACACGACCGTGCCCTCCGTGAACCGCGGTGCGCTCTTCGCCAGCAATCTCGCCTACTCGCCGAACGCGAAGGACTACCTCGGCGTCGTCATGAGCCTCGTGGAGGGCGACGTGGGCCGGCCGCTGCGCGGCCTCGAGGAGGCCCATCACGCGCTGAACGACACGGGGAACGACTACTCGGGCAAGTGGATGACCGGGGACTACGACCTCATGGACGTCCAGAAGAACGACATGGGGTGCCGCCGGCCGGCGCAGGGCGGCGCGAACTACATCCGGCTGCGGAAGGCCCTCAACAACGGCATGGGGTGGGACGGCATCCAGCACGGTCCGCAGGCGCAGTGGGTCCCGCGGAAGTCCGAAGGCGAGAACGTCGACGACAACTTCCCGGAGCGGATCAAGGGCTGGCTGAACTCGCCGAGCCCCGACCCGCCCAAGGTGCCGATCGGCGGCGGCCGCGCGCTCCCGGCCTGCGACAACTGCCTCACGGCGGTGTCCCCGGGGAAGATCGTCTACCTCGAGAGCAACCAGGACGTGAAGGACGCGCTCGTGTGCTCGGGGTGCCGGAATCCGGAGAAATGGGGGTCGGGGAAATGAGCCCCACGGACCTCACCCGCGAGGAGCGGGACGCCCTCCTGCGCCGGTTGCGGCAGGACGACGACCGCCTGCGCCGTCCGGCGGAACTCAGCGACACCGAGTACGCGCTCGTGAAGGAGCGCTTCTACTCCGGCCTGGCGGAGTACTTCGACCGCCTGCCGCGGGTGCCGATGAGCGCCTGCCCGTTCTGCGGCCAGGTTCTCCGCCGGGCGTTCGACCCGTACGGGCTCGATGGCTACTTCTGGCACGTGGACCTGCAGTGCGAGGTGGAGGAGCCCGCCGCCTGCGAACACTACAAGGTCCACCTCGGCGCCCTGTCGACGCGCGGGCGCGAGCCCGCCGAGGTCTTCGACGCGGTGAAGCCGGGACCGGAGGTGCCGTTCGTGGTGCCCGCGCTCCTCTCCGACCTCCCGGGGATGGTCGCCGTCGTGGCGGAGATGCGCCTCGAGACGGGCGACGTCGCCTGGCCGGTCGCCTACTTCACCGACTCGCCGGAGGTGAAGCCCTGGAACCTGCACCAGCCGTGGCTCCGGGACGACTTCTGGTTCACGCTCCCGAGCGGCGAGGTCGGCTGGTCCTCCGCGAACGAGCCCTGGGACTTCGAACTCGCCCCGTACGCGGCCGCCGGGAAACTCCGCTGGACGGACCTCGCCGCGGCGATGCCCGTCGTCCACGCGGAGACCGCCGGACGCCGGTGCCCCTTCGTGGGGCTGCCCGGCGACCGCCGGCCGCAGATCCTCGCCCGCGGGCGGCGGTCGTTCCTGCCGCTCCCGGACGGGGCGCCGGACTGCCCGTTCGGCGAGGGCGAGTAGCCCGCCGGTTGTGAAACGCGGGCGAGGCTGGCAGAATGCTCCGTGGGGGCCGCCCGGGGAGACCGGCGGCCGAAAGGAGGCCGCGATGGCCGGGCGCATGGAATACGACTTCACGTTCGGGAAGGCGCAGGCGGGACGGCGGGAGCCGGGGGCGACGTTCCGCATCCTCCTCCTCGCGGATTTCTCCGGGCGGCGCAGCCGCGGGGTCCTCGAGCCCCTGGCGGGCCGCCGCGTCCTGAAGGTGGACGTCGACGGGTTCGAGTCCGTCCTCGCCGGCCTCGGACCGCAGGTCGACATCGGGCTCCCCGAGCCTCTGCCCTTCGCCAGCCTCGACGACTTCCACCCCGACGCCCTGTACCGGCGCCTCGACGTGTTCCGGGCCCTCGCCACGCTGCGGGCGAGGCTCCGCGACCCGCGGACGTTCCGCGACACCGCGGAGGCCCTCGGGGCGATCCCGCCCGCGCCGGCGGCCTCGCCCCCGCCCGCGCCGAAGGAGGAGGAGGCGGCGTTCGACCGCCTGCTCGGGCGCCCGTCGCGCCCCGACGTGCCGCGCGCCGCCGCGGGGCTCGACGACATGATCCGGCGCATCGTCGCCCCGCACATCGTGCCGGCGAAGGACCCGCGGCAGGACGCCTGCGTCGCCGCGCTCGACGCCGCCATCTCCACCCACATGCGGTCCGTCCTGCACCACGAGGCGTTCCGGGGCGTGGAGGCGGCGTGGCGCGGCGCCCTCCTCGTCGTGGAGGCGGCCGAGGCCGAGGGGCTCTCGGTGCACCTCCTCGACGTGACGAAGGAGGAGCTGGCCGCCGACCTCCGGGCCGCCGGGCCGGCCATCGAGCGGTCCGGGTTCTACCGGACGGCCGTGGAAGGCCAGGCGGGGGCGGGGGGGTGGGGGGCGCTGGCCGGCGCGTGGACGTTCTCCGCCGGGCCGGAGGACAGCGCGCTCCTCGCCTCCCTGGCCGCGGTGGCGTCCCAGGCGGGCGGACCGTTCCTCGCCGGGGCGGAGCCGGCCCTCGCCGGCACCACCTCCTTCGCCGACTCCCCCGATCCGACGGACTGGACGGTCCCGGAGACCGCGCCGTGGCTCGCGCTGCGGCGGAGCCCGCTGGCGGCGTGGGTGGGCCTCGCCGCGCCCCGTGTCCTCCTCCGCGTCCCCTTCGGCCGCGGCCGGGAGGAGACCGAGGACTTCGCCTTCGAGGAACTCTCCTCGCCGCCGGCCCACGAGGAGCTGCTGTGGGGCAGTGCGGGCTTCGCGGCGGCGTCCCTCCTCGCGAAGTCCTTCGCGGAATCCGGCGAGGACATGGAGCCCGGCGACGTCCTCGATCTGGACGACCGGCCGGCCTGCGCCGTGGGGCGAGGCGACGAGCAGCGTCTCGTTCCCGCCGCGGAGGCGTTCCTGTCCGAGCGCGCGGCGGACGCCATGCTCGGCCGGGGCCTCATGCCCATCCTGTCCTGGCGGGACCGGAACGCCGCCCGGCTCGTGCGGTTCCAGTCGCTCGCCATGCCCCCCGCGCCGCTCCGGGGCCGGTGGGGTTAGCCCGCCTTTCTCCCCGCCCCGCGCGGTCCGGGCCGGGTCTCGCGGCCGGCCGCTTCGTTGCTCGTCGTCATCGACCGGCTCCGCGAGGTCGGCTCTTCCTCGCGCCTTGCGTTCGACCGCGATCTCCCGGCCGGAACACGCTGTCGGTGCGGGCGCGCGGAAGCGAGGCCAGGAGGTCCGCCTCGTGCCTCGCCCTGATCGCCGGGCGCGCACGCGGCGGCGAAAGAGGCGGACGGGCACCCGCGGCCGGGGCACGCACGATGCGGTGAAGGACGCGGGTCAGGCCCCGGGAGCCGCGGGGCCGCGCCGGCGCAGAGCATCGAGGAGCGCCGCATAGCGCGCGGCCGCCGCGCGGCGCGTGAAGCGGGAGAGATCGCCGGTGCGGGGGGGGACCGCCAGGAGCGCGTCCCCGGCGGCGTCGGCGGCGGCGAGGCGACGGAGCGCGTCCGCGATCGCCGCCTCGTCGTCGAAGTCGGCCACGAGCGCGCCACCGGTCTCCCGCAGCAGCCGGGCGGCTTCCCCGTCGGGCCGGGAGAGCGCCAGGATCGGCCGGCCCGCCGCCATCTCCTCGTACATCTTGCCCGGGCAGACCGAATCCCTTACGGGGCCGGGCGCCGACCAGACGAGCAGGAGGTTCACGGTGGCGGAGCGCGAGAGCCGCACCGCCTCGGCGTGGGTGACGAATCCCGTCGGACGGAGGGTCCCTTCGCAGCCCGCCTCCCGGGCGGCGGCGAGCGTGTGCGGGTCGACCTTCCCGGCGAGGAGCACCTCGACGACCCGCGCGCCGAAGGCCCCCTCGGCCCGCACGCGCGACAGCGCCCGGAAGAGCGTGGTCGTGTCCTGCCGGGCGCCGTAGACCGTGCCGGCGTGGACGAGGCGGAAGACCGTGGGGTCCCGCGGCGGAGGCGCGCCCGCGAAGTCCTCCTCCTCGAAGCCGTTGCGGATCGTCGTGACCGGGGTCCCCGGGCGGGGCGGCGCGAAGCGCGAGAGCCAGTCGGCCTGGCCCTCGGTGGCGGCGACCACCGCGGCCGCCCCGGAGATCAGGCGGCGTTCCAGGCGCCGCTCCCGCTCCGCCCGCCGCGACTGGTCCTGCGCCGGGCGGTGGGCGGCGAAGAGGTCACGGAAGTCGAGCACCGCCGGCGCCCCGGTGGCGCGGGCGGCGGCGAGCGCGGCGAGGTGGGCCGAGACAGGGGGGCTCGTGGAGACGATGACGGCCGCCCCGTGGCGGCGCGCGGCCCGCCGCGCGGCCGCCGCCGCGAAGGGCGCCCACCCGCGGGCGTGGTCCGGGAAGTACAGCGCCCCATGGAGCAGTCGCCGGGCCAGGCCCGTGACGCCCCCGGCCGGACGGCCCGCGACGAGGTCGGCACCGGGGGGCGTCCCCGGCGGGGGGCGGCGCCGGAACAGCAGCGAGGGTTCGAGGGAGCGCGTGCGGATCACCGTGACCCCCGGCGCCTCGCCGGTGCCGAGGGACGGGTCGGGCGGGTGGGCGCCGCGCCGCGGCGTGACGACGACGACCCGCCAGCCGAGGTCGGGCAGGTGCCTGGCCAGGGACAGCGCGCGCTGGCTCCCGATCCCCCCGAGGGGCGGGTAGTAGTAGGCCAGCAGGACGACCGTCGGCTCCGCCGTCACTCGGCCCGCCTCCCGCGGCGCCGCTACCCCGGGAAGCCCTCCGGATCGAGCTCCACGAGATCGCGCAGCGTCTTGCCCGGACCGGCCCGGCTCAGGACCCAATCGGCCGCCGCTCCCCCTGCGGAGAGATCGTGGGCCTCGCCGAGGAGGTTCCCGTAGAGGTACTGGTCCGTGGGGGTGAGGATGAACCCGAGATCCTCCGGGCGGAGTTCGCGGTGGATGGCGAACAGCTCCCCCGCCTCGCCCTGCCCCCGCGGGCGGAAGAACACGTGGCACTCCGCCGACAGGTCCGGCGCGAGGAGGCGCCGGGACAGTATCGAGAGCCAGGCGGTCGTCTCCACCTCCGGGTCCGCGACGGTGGTCAGCGGGATCCGCACGGCGAACTCCGGGGCCGTCCCCTTGCGGCCGGGGCCGAGCGCCCCGGTGAGCCGGAGCACGTCCACGTACACGGCCCGGGTCCGGTCCGCGACGGGCGCGGCCATCGCGCCGAGGGAGAACTTCGCCCGCACTTCCTCCAGATCCTCCGGGACCCCGAACACCTGGATCTGGGAGAGAGCGGCCCGGATCGCGTCCGGCGTCGCCGCGCCGCGCAGCGCCTCATAGGCGTCGCGCATCGAGGTCCACGTGGGCGAGAGAGCGAGCGGGATACCCGCACCGGCAGACGCCAACGCCTTCCCGGGGAGTTCGGCGAACAGCGAGAACGGGAACCGCCGCGTGCCGCTGTGGTCGATGCTCGGCCACAGCATGCCGAAGATGGCGCCCTTCTTGCGGCCGTGGAGGAGGAAACGGGTCTCGGGCGCGGTCTGGTCGTCGCGGCCGCCGGTGAGCCGGTAGCCGTCGTCGAGCCAGGTCGTCAACCGCCTCGCCTCCGGCGACTCCCCCTGGTGGGAGACGTAGTCCCCGTGCAGGGGGAGCTTGCCGTAGCACCCGACGCCCGCGGTCGTCTTCTTGCCGAAACCCAGCACCATGGCGTTGCCTCAGCGGCGGATCCTGACGATCCGCTCCGGACGACGACTGGCCAGGTCCTCGAGCGGGTCGCGCCCCTTGGTGCGCGTGAAGATCTGGAACAGCCGACCCACTCCGCCGCCCCGCGCGGTGAGCACCACCTCGTAGCGGCCCACCGCCGGGTCCGTGCGGGACCAGAAGAACGCGTTGCCCTCGACGCGGTCCGCGCGTGCGAAGGCCTCGGCCACCGCCCACGGCCCGGAGAACTCGATGCGCCTCGAGGTGCCGTCGCGGAAGCCGATGACGAAGTTGAACGCCTGGCAGGTGGAGGGCGACCACTCGAACGAGAACTCCACCTCCACGGGGCCGGTCCGGCGCTCGTCGGAGGTCTTCGTGCCGCCGCGGCTCACGTACTCGACCCGCAGGCTGGTGGGGGTCTCTCCGCCGATCTTCAGACCGACCTGCACCGTGTCGGAGCGGATGGACCCGTCGGCCGCGAACATCTCGCCGCCGACGAGCCGGGCCGTCTCCACGAACCCGGTGTAGTCGCCGATGACTTCCAGCCCCGCGCCGTCCGTGGGGAACGGCTGGTAGCCGGGGATCTTGAAGAACGGGGCGAGGAAGTCCTTCTCGAACTTCGCGTGCTCGCCGCCCTCGGCGAAGACCCGCCGGAACGCGTCGGCGCCGCTCGCGAGGAGCCGCGCCCACGACGAGGACACCCGGCCCCACTCGTCGTTGATGTCGTCGGCGGTCAGCGTGATGACGCCGTCCCACGCCGCGACCACGATCGGCGTCATCCAGTCGGCGAGGAGTTCGGACGGGCGGGAGGCCGCGGCCTGGCCCTTCAGCTCACGGGCGGCCTCCACGCTGGCCGCGAACGGGGACACCCCGCCGCCGCCGGCCACCACGCGCGCCGCGACCTCGCGGGCCCGGGACCGCTGCCCCGCGCCGAAACCGCGCGCCACGGGCTCGAGGTCCGTGGCCAGGCGGTTGAAGGCGTCGCCCGCCTGCGCGAGGGTGAAGAACTTGCGCACCTCGGGCGTGGTCGGGTCGAAGAAGACGACGAACGTCTGGAACATGCGCGCGAGGCGGTCCGCCTGCGCGGTCAGGAACGGGTCGTTCTCCGGCCCCTCGAGCCGCGTCACGTCGAACACGGCGTTCTTGATGTCTCCCGCCACCGTGAGGAGGCGGCCCCGCTCGGCGCTCCACAGCCGCAGCTGATCGTAGATCGCCGGCAGGTCGGTGGGCCGGTCCTTCGGCAGGGCCTGCGCGAACTGGTCGAGCCAGTAGGCCTGCATCGCGTCGAGGAAGTCGGCGAAGGCCTTGTTGAGTTCGGCAAGTCCCGCCTCGCGGACGGAATCGGCGAGCCGCAGGTCCTTCAGGAACTCCGCCTGCTCGCGCAGGCGGGGCAGGACGATCTCGTCGATCCGCACCCGCGTGTAGACCTGGTCGTCGCGGTCGGAACTGCGCTCCTTCTTCCAGCGGCCGCCCTCGAGGTGGGGGACGAGACCCTTCGTGAGGTACTCGTCCACCAGGAGGTCGCTCCGACGGGCCTCCGCGAGGAGGACCAGCGTGTCCCACCACCCGGACTCGCGGACGACCTTGCCGTCCGCGTCCTTCTTCTCGAGTTCGCGGCCCTCGAGGGCCTCCACGTTGCTCTTGAGCCTCGCCCACGCGTCCCGGCCCGCCGAGTCGGTCTCTTCGCGGATGCGGGCCTGGCGGTCCATCAGGGTCGTCCGGTCGAGGTTCTCGGCGTAGGCCAGGGGCTCGTACTCCCCGCGGATGATGCCGTCGAGGAAGCCGATGAAGCCCTGGCGCGCCTGCTCCTTCGCCTTCATCTCCTCGGTGCTGATGGACATGCCGAGGGATTCGATGACCCCGTCGATCCGCGCGGGGATGTCGCTGTCGGACGGCGCGACGGCCTTCACCTCACGGAGGAGCGTGGCCAGATCCTCCCGGCCGTCGATGCCCGCCGCGAGGCCCTTCAGATCGCCGCCCGTCGCGAGGTCCGCGCGGCCTCCGTAGGGGTCGGCCTTGCGCTTGATGGCGCGGGCGACCTCCACGAGGAACTCCGGCGCCTTGTGCGGCACGATGGCCGTCCGCTGCGCGGTGCACTCGGACTTCAGCCCGCTGATCGCGCCCTCGATGTCGCCCTTGAGTTTCCCGGTGGCGTCCTTGTTGCGCTGCACCCACTTCTCCACGTCGGTGAGGAAGCGGTCGATGCCGCCGACGAAGGCCGCGTCCACCGCCGCGCGCTCCTTGGCCGGGACGTGCTCGTCGGGATCGCGGGCCGCGTACTCGACGAGGCAGCGCCGCAGGTCCGCCGCGGCGGCCTTGCCCACGAGGTTCCGCCGCTCGAGGACCTTGAACAGGTTCCCGAGGGGTTCCTCCTCGCTCGCCGCGTCGTACTCCTTCGGCAGGCCTTCCCCGAGCGCGCGCCGCACGTACAGCCAGGGCCGGTAGGTCTCGAGATAGGCGCGGACGTCGGGCTTGCCGTCCGACGAGTTCGGGAGGCCCTGATCGAGCGGGCCCTTCACGTCGCGGACGATGGGCGCGAGCACGCCGAGGCCGAACACCTTGCGGAACGACTTCTCCGCCGAAGGGCGGATCTCGTCGGAGAAGTTCAGGCCGATGTCGAGGACGCCGGGGGGAACCGCGTCGTCGCGGGCCTTCAGGCAGCCCACCGCCGTCTGCAGGGGGCGCGAGTCCTCCGCGATGCTCACCTCGAAGTCGCCGAGGCGGCCGCGGTTCGTGGACCACGACAGGCCGGAGAAGAGCGCCAGCAGGCCCGCCACGCCCACGCCCGCGAGGCCCCACTTGCGGCGCCGGGAGATGATGCGCTGGTCGGCCTGCTTCGTCCGCCAGGTCATCTCCTTGTCCTTCAGGATCTGCGCGGACACGAGGTCGTGGATGAAGTAGGCGCGGACCTCCTTCTCCTCCTTCATCCCGGGCCCGAAGCCGAAGTCCATGGGGATCTTCAGGTCCTTCGCCATGTCCTCGAGAGCGCGGGCCAGCGGATCGCCGACCTGGGTGCCGCTCGAGAAATACACGCCGCGGCAGATCGGCGTCTCCTGGTACACGTTGGGGCGGAACACGACCTCCAGCACCGTCCGCAGGGGCGGGGCCAGGTAGCGGAACTCCTCGGGGAACAGGAACGCCTTCAGGAGGTCGCGTTTCGCGGCCTGGGACTCGAGCCACGGCCGCATGCGGTAGACCCGCTCGGCGACCTTCTCGTAGTTCGGGTTGAAGCTCTCGGGGTCGAACTTGGCGTCGGCGTCGGCGGGGTTCGTCCAGCCCACGATCTGCTCGGAGTAGCGGCCGTCGAGAGAGCCGAAGAACTCCACGAACCCGGCCACCAGGTCCACCTTCGTGATGAGGACGTAGACCGGGAAGTTCACGCCGAGCCCGGTGATGAGTTCGTCGAGGCGTGCGCGGATGCGCTTCCCGTCCTGCTTCAGCTGGTCGTCGGTCTTCGTCAGGAGCGAGTTCGCCGGCAGCGCCACCATCACGCCGTTGATGGGCTTCTTCCCGCGGTGGCGCTTGAGGAGCGTGAGGAAGGCGCCCCACTCGGAATCCTGCGTCTCGAGGATGTAGCGCCCCGCGGTGTCGAGGAAGATGGCCTCGTTGGAGAACAGCCACTCGCAGTTGCGGGTCCCGTGCATGCCCTGCAGGACCTGGTTGCCGAGCGGCAGGTCGATGCCCGACTTCTGCAGGAGCGTCGTCTTCCCGGAGGCCGGCTCGCCGATGATGATGTACCACGGCAGGCGGGCCAGCATCGTCGCGGCGCTCGTCCCGCTCGCGGCCTTCAGTTTGGCGAGCGAGTTCATCCAGTTCTCGCGCAGGGCCTTGATCTCGCCCTTCAGGTCCACCTTCTGGCCGCCGGAGGCGACGATGCTCGCCTCGAGCCCGGCCTCCATCTTCTTCTGGCCGCGCTTCTTCAGCAGATGCGCGACGAGGAGGGCGGCGGCCGTGAGGACCACCGCGCCCGTCACGTAGAGCCAGGCGGGCGAGAACGTCTGCCGCCAGCGGTTGCAGACGAGGAAGGCGATGCCGCCGACGACGACGAGGATCGCCACGGCCTTGAACTTCCCGAGGAACGGCAGCAGCGCGCTGATGATGCTGTTCACCGGCCACCTCCCTGCGCCGCGCCGAGAGACTTCTCCACGTGGCTGTCCACCGACTTCTGGATGCCCCGCGCCTGGCCGCCGAGGAGGAAAGAGAACCCGACGTACAGCGCGAAGAGCAGCACCACCGCGGCGGCCACGAGGAAGGGCCACTTGTTCAGGGCCATGGCCCGCTTGTCCACCTTGCCCGCCTCGCCGTACGCCTCCGGGAACAGGGGCTTGTGTTCGCGGGAGGAGGCCTCGGGCCACAGCATGGCGAGGAGCCCCGTCCGCAGGGCCGCGAGTTCGCCTTCACCGCCGCCGCGGAAGCGGCCCTTGAAGCCGCACTCGAGGCAGGTGAAGAACACCTCGATCGCCCCGAGGATCGTGTCCCGCTCCTTCTCGTCGCGGGTGTTCGCATACCGCTTGCGGAGCCCGTCGAGGCGCTCGAAGAAGTCCTCGCCGGCGACGTTCGTGTTGAAGATCGTCAGTTCCAGGGGCTCCTGGGCCCAGTCGGTGCGGTAGGTCCACTCGGAGACGATGGCCAGCTCGTCCACGAGCGCCACCATCGCGTAGCGTGCCTGGTCGTAGACCTCGAAGTCCACGCGGCGCGCGCCGGCCGTGGCCTCCTGGGCGGACAGGACCTCGCGGATGGTCTGCCGCAGCCCTCCGGCGTCGTAGCGTGCCTTGCCTTCCTCGGTGCGGAAGGGGATGACCGTGGTGAAGAACCCACGGGCGATCTCCGGTATGTCGAGCCTCGACATCTCTTCATGCCTCCGTGGCCCCGGCCTCGGCCGGGGCGTGGACCTCTCGTCGGAACGCGACTAGCCGAACACGACGTACAACTCGAGCCCGAGAGCGGCGAGGGCCTCGGCCGTCATGCCCGCCTCCGCCGCCAGGTGCACGGCGATCGTCCGCTCCGTGCGGACGTCGTTCCAGTCGGGCGTGTCCCGCTGCAGCTCGAAGTACACGAGTCCCTCCCGCGGGGGGAGGACGCGCGGCCGTTCGCACTTGGCGGTGGGCACGCCGCGGAGCCGCTGCTGCACGATCCGGTCGATCCGCGACATGGCGGCGATCTTCGTCGTGCCCCTGAACCAGCGGTCGAGCAGCGCCTCCGGCAGTTCGGAGCGCACCGCCACGAACCACCGGTTCTTCACCTCGAGCCACTCCTCCCGCAGGTCGCCCGTGTGCCGGAAGCCGGCCTGGGTGAGCGGCACGCGCGCGTAGTTGGAGGGGATGAGCTCGTCGAGCAGCCGGTGGATCACCGGCAGGAGCTCCCCGTAGCACTTCTCGGGGTCGCGGTGGTCGTACTTCGGCTGCTCCACCGTGGCCAGGGCGGTGGAGAACGACGACAACTGGCCGGCCATGCGGCACAGCTCCGTGAACAGCGGGTAGGGGTGGATCCCGCCCACCTCGACGGCCTCCCGCAGGTAGGGCAGGAAGCCGAGGATCGTGTGCAGCTTCCACAGGGAGAGCACGTCCCCCTGCACCGCTTCCCCGGCGCGCACGCCCTCCGCGTCCGCCCGGGCCGCGAGGCGCGCGGCCTTCGCCGCGGCGACGGCGTGCAGCTGCCGGACGGCCTCGGCCAGGACGCGGGAGGCCCCGACGCGGACGCACGGCGGGATGTAGGACTTGCTCAGCTTGCTGAGCGGGAGCCCCACCTCCGGCGGGACGAGTTCGGCGATGGGGAGGGTGTCGTACTCCTCCATCGGCTCGTTCTCGAAGAACAGGCGCGCGTTGTAGGTCTTGTACTCGATCTCCTGCGAGTCGCGACCGGTGTTCTGGTCGAAGATGAGCCGCGACGTGACCAGGAACCGGCCCGGGTCGCGATCGGCGAGCCCCTCCTCCGACACGTTGGGCTCCTGCTCCCGGAACCGGCGGACGCCGAGGAAGACCTTGAGCCGGGATTCCCGGCCCGGCCCCGGCTCGAGGACCTTGCGGCTGTCCACCTGCGCGTTGCCGGGGATCTGGATCACCGCGCCGGACGGCAGCACCATGTGGAGCCGGCGGATCACGAAGACGCCGTCCTCGAGCCGGCCCTCGTCGATGTCCACCAGGCTCACCCCGAAGTGGTAGGGGGACAGGAGCGAGAGGTGGTGCGCCAGAAGCCGCGCGGTGTAGACCTGGTCTTCCTGCAGGTGATGGGGCCGCAGGAACAGCCCTTCCTTCCAGTGGATGGGAGTGAGGAAGTCAGCCATGCCACGGCCCGCCTTTCGTGTCTACTCGTTTCCGAAGGTCTCGATCGCCGTGCCGGCGAGCAGGAGATCCGCACCGCAGTCGGACGGGATCTCGATGACCCGCTTGACGGCTTCCGCGGTGTTCGCCGGGGCGCCGTAGGCCGCGTAGATCCCGATGTGCGTCCACCGCTCGGAGCCGCTCTTGCCGAGGTTCAGGAGGGGCTTCTCCCCGGGGATGACCTCGAAGCGGCCGAGGCCCTGGCCGCCCGGGACCGCGCCCTGGTCGGCGATCGCGAGCTTGCCCGGGTCGTTGGCGAGGAAGGTCTCGGGCTCGTCGACCTTGAACACGTACAGGTCGAGCGCGTGGGCGCTCATCCGGCTGCCCTCGGCATAGGTGTTCAGGTCGGGCCCCGCCGTGACCTGGATGGTCATGTTCTCGTCCGGCTCGCACGAGGCGCAGCCCGGCAGTCCGCGGACCAGCACCACGAGGAGCGCCACCACCAGCAGCTTTCGCATTTCCGTCCTCCCTTGCACCGTTGCCGTCACTGTAGTTTCGTCAGCTTCTGCCGCACGTACTCCTGGAAGAACGGCTGGAAGACGCGGCTGTGCCGTTCCGCCAGAGGTTCCCGGATCTGCGCGTACCGCTCCTTCAGTTCCGCGTAGTCCGGCTCCTTGCCCTTCTTCCCCTTCGAGATGAGCTCGAAGAGCTTCTGGTCGATGACGTCGAGCAGGTTCTTCGTGCCCATCTTCGTGCTGTACGAGTGCGCCTCCACGAAGGTCGTGACGAGGCCGTAGAGCGTCATCTGCAGGGCGCGGAACCGGCGGGTGATCTTGTCCAGCCGGTCCTTGGCGTTCTCCCCCTTCTGGGTGGCCATGATGGCGTCCTGGAGGAGCATGCGGATCTTGGGGACCGATTCGCCGACTTCGTCGCCGCCCATGGTGGCGAAGCCCCGGAACACCTGGTTGATGCACTCTATCGACTCGGCGGCCGTCGCCGCGATGAGCGCGATCCGGGCGTCCTCGCCGGTGAGCGGGGCGCCGGTCTTGTCCGGGATGCCGACGACGCCTTCGTAGATCCGGTTCCAGGCCTCGAACAGGCCGCTCTGGGCGGCCTGCAGTTCGGCCACCCGCGCCTCGAGTTCCTTCAGCCGGGCCGAAGCGCCGGGGGGCGCGGGGCCCTCCACGGCCGCCTCCTCCGGGCCGAGCGGGGCCACCTCGACGACGACGCTCTCCTCCGGCGCCGCGGCCGGCGCCAGCATGGCCGCGACGCGCGCCCCGATCGATTCGAGTTCGCCGAGCATCGAGAGGGTCGGCCGGCCCGGCTCGCCGCCCGTCTCGTCGCGGTCCGATTCGCAGAAGGAGAACCCCTTGATGTGGGCCACCGCCTGGAAACCGACCGTCAGCAGGTCGGCCCACGCCTCCGCCGGGATGCGCTCCGCGTCGGCCTCCGAGGGCTTGAACCAGATGTTGCGCCGGTCCGCGAGCCGCAGGTAGGGCTCGTGGGCGAGTTCTCCGAGGAGCACGCTCTTGTACACGTCGAGCGTCGCGCCCGGCCGCGTGGCGGCGGAGAGCTCGAGGCTCGCGCGCAGCGGCTCGACGAACTCCTCCACCACCCGCGCGAACGTCTGGTGCTCGTTCACGAGGAGGCATCGGAAGAGCAGCATCCCGAGCGCGTGGACGTCGAAGGGGATGCCGAAGTTGCGTTGGATCGTGGCCGTGCCGAACAGCGGGGCCTGGCCCCGCGCCGCCTTCAGGTCGTTCACCAGGACGGGGTCGAGATCCACGGGCTCGGTGATGACGCCGAGGACGCCCGAGCCGCCGGAGGTCTGTTCGCCGGTCATCGGCCGGCCCCGGATCTCGCGTCCGATCCAGCCGGGCACGTTCAGCGCGAGCCGCACTTCGTCCTTGTCCGAGACCCGGTCGGAGGGCAGCCCCTCGCCGTGCACCCGCGCGGACATGAAGGTCTCCTTGCCCTCCTTGGACCAGACCTTCTCCACGTGGATCCGGACGGGGTAGGCGCGCCCGAAGGCGTCGTCGAGCTGCGCCGCCGGTGCGAACGGCGCCTTCGGCTCCGGGGGCGGCAGACACAGCCCCCCCTGCGGCTCGGGGGCGCCGGGCGCGACGAGGCGGGCGAGGAGCGAGCCGTCGTCCGGCACCTGGGCCAGGATGTGCGCGGGGGAGATGCCGAGGTGCGGCTTGCCGCTCTGGGCGTGCAGGCGGTGCACGGACTGCACGACCTGCGCGAAGAAGTCGAGTTTCAGCGCCAGCGCGCGGGCGGGGTCGGCCAGCCGGCAGCGGGCCGCCGCCTCCTCCTTCAGGCGCCGGATCGCGGGGGTGGGCCACGACTTGCCGTGGACCGCCAGGAGCCCCTGCGGGCCCGCGCCGGACAGGAGGTCCGCGGCCTCCTCGTAGTTGAGGGGGCACAGCGGGATCGGCCAGGCGTGGAACTCGTTCATCGACACCGGCGTGAGCCGCGCCTCCGCCAGTCCTCGGGACCCCGCCTCCCGCGGGTAGCAGGCCGCGCGGTGCTGGCAGGACACGCAGGGGAAGCCCGCCTTGAGCCCGTCCACGATCTCCGCCGCCAGCGGCGTCTCGTCCGCCCCGCGGTCCACCGCCGTCTTCAGGTCGCGGACGAGCGACACGAAGTCCTTCACCGGCATCGGGCCGCGGCGTTCCTTGCGGGCGTAGAACTCCGGTTTCTCGGGGCCGCACGCCTCGCACCACAGGAACCGCTCCCCGGTGGTGGAGTAGGTGGGCAGGCCCGCCCACTGGAGCACCTCGTCCCGCCGGCAGTCGGACAGCGTGTGCATCCGGAGGCAGCGGGGGCAGGGCAGATGGAAGAGGGCGCCCATCTCCCGGCACAGGAAGAGCGGCTCGAAGTTCGGCGGGCCGTCCTGCGGCGCGAAGCCGGGCACGGGCAGGAGTTCCACGAGTCCGGGCTCCTCGCCGCCCAGCGTGTCGAGCAGCTCGTGTTCCCGGGCGAACCTCGCCTGCGCCTTGGAGTTCGTGCGCGGCGCCTTCTCCTTCTGGACCTTCAGGGCGATGTCGCCCTGGGGGGTGCGGGCCCGGAACACCGTGGCGTGCGGACCCTCTCCGATCGGCGCCAGCGAGGCGCCCCGGTTCCCCGGGCTCACCTCGCGCCCCTCGTGGTCGTATGTCAGCGCGACGCCGTCCCGGCCCAGCGGGAACGGACGAGCCGGTGGGACCTTCGTGTCCAGGATAGCCTCCTTCGCCCGGAGAGTCCGGCGCAACGCCCTGTGCCGGATGGGCGAGAATAGCATCCGGCGAAAGCCGCGTTCAAGCATGAGGACGCAGGCGTAGAATCATACGGGAACCTCGCTGGAGGACGGGCATGAAGGGCACTCGTGCGGTGGCCGTGCTGGCGGTCGTCCTCCTCCTCGTGGTGGGCGCCGGGCTGTGGTTCGGCCTTTCGGAGCCCGCGACGGTGTCCGGCGGCGGCACGGCGGCGAGCCCCGCGCCGGGCGTCGCGGGGGGAGACCCGCTCGCCCCGGGCGCGCCGTCCGCCGGCCTTCCGCGCGGGGCGCGCCCGGGGACGATCTGCGGTCGCGTGGTCCTCTTCGCGGACTCCTCGCCGGTGCCGGGGGTCATCGTGGAGGCTTCGCGCGGCGAGGCCGCGGCCCTGCGCGCGGTCACCGCCGCGGACGGGCGGTTCCGCGTCGCCGACGTGCCGGCGGGGGACGACTGGCGCCTCGCCGTGGCGCACGGCGACTTCGCGCGGGTCGAGCGGGCCGGCGTGCTCGTCGAGCCGGGCCGCGAGACCGACGTCGGCACCCTCCTCCTCTCGCCGGCGGTGCGGCTGCTGGTCCGCGTCCTCGACGGCGCGGACCGCCCCCTGCCCGGAGCGAAGGTCGAGGTGTTCGCCGGGGACGCTCCGGTGTACCGGTTCGACCGGGGGTCGTGGCGCGACCAGATCTTCGCCGCCACGCGGCTTCCGGTGGCGCTCCGCGCCGGCATCGCGGACGCCCGGGGTGAAACGGTCTTCGAGGGCCTCGCCGCCGGCTGGTATGCCGCGGCGGCGATCGCCGAGGGCTGCGCCCGCGGGGGCGACCGGAAGCTCGCGGCCCCCGGGGACGACGCGCCCCTCGTGATCCGCCTCGGCCGCGGCTTCGCGCTCCGCGGGCGGGTGCTCGACGCCGACGGGAACCCCGTGGCCGCGCGCGTCGTCCTCGGCGCCGGCGACCGCCGATATCAGGCGGGGTTCGGTTACGAGTTCCTCCGGCAGGCCGCCGCCACGGACGCCGAAGGGGCGTACGCCTTCGCCGGGCTGCGGGCCGGGGCGGTGACGCTGCTCGTGGAGCGCCCGGGCGCTCCGGCGGTGGACGGGGGGCTCGTCCGGATCCCGGAGATCTCGGTCTTCGACATCCACCTCGGCGCCGGCGCCGCGCTGGCGGGGATCGTCCGGGAGGAGGGCGGCGCGCCGGTGGCGGGCGCCGAGGTCCGCGCCGCGGTGTCCGGACCGTCCTCGGTGAGCCCGACGGGAGCGATCGTGCTCACCGGAGAGGACGGCCGGTTCCGCGCGGAGGGCCTGCCGGCGGGGGCGGTGAGCTACTTCGAGGTGACGGCCGCCGGGTTCGCCCGGCATCCGCCTCCGAACGCCGCCCAGCAGCCCGTCTTCCTCACCGCCGGGGAGGAGACGGAGGTGGAGGTCGTCCTCGTCCGGGGCGGCGGGGTGACGGGGAAGGTGACGCTGGCCGGGGACGGTTCGCCCGTGCCGCGGGCGCGGGTCTCCGCCGTCCCCCCCGCGAACCTCTGGGACACCCAGGAGGGGGTGCTCACGGGCGAGGACGGGCGCTACCGCCTCGCGGGCCTCGCGCCCGGGGAGTACCTGCTCTCCGTGGAAGCGGACGGCTGCTGCCAGCCCGGCTTCCCCAACCCCCGCATGGGGCGGCCCCCGGACGGCGAGAGCGCACAGAAGTACAAGGTGCGGATCGATGCCGGCGGCGCGGAGGTCGAGAGGGACCTCGTCGTGGAGCGCGGAGCGGTGGTGGCGGGGAGGGTGGAGGACGGCCTGAACCAGCCCGTGGGCGGTGCGCGGGTGTGGGTGACGAGCCAGTCCTCGCCCGCGCCCGCCCTGACGGGAGCGGACGGGGCGTTCCGCGTGACCGGCCTCGGCGAGGCGGCCCAGGCGTACGTCATGGCGGAGGGTGACGGGCAGCGCGCGCAGCACGGGCCGGTCTCCCTTCCCGCGGGCGGGGAGGTGTCCGGCATCGTCCTCAAGCTGACGGCGGGCGGCGTCATCGCCGGCCGCGTGGAGATGCCCGACGGGAGCCCGCCCCCCGGCGGCGAGGTGTGGACGGAGGGACAGCAGCGGTGGTGGGACCGCTCCGCGGGGGGGACCCCGCTGGCGGAGGACGGCACCTTCCGGCTCGCCGGCGTGACCGCCGGGCAGCGGGTCGTGGCCGCGCGCGTGCCGGGGTACCCGATCGCCCGCTCCGACCCGGTGACGGTCGCCGAGGGCGCGGAGGTCGCGGGCATCCGGCTGCGGCTCGTCGCCGGCCTCACGATCGCGGGACGCGTGGAGACGCCGGACGGCGCGCCGGTGGCGGGGGCGCTGATCGGCGTCTATGGCCCCGGCATCGAGGACGGGGCCACCATGGCCCAGACCGGACCCGACGGGAAGTTCACGCTCTCGGGCCTCGCGCCCGGCCAGCACTACCTGACCGCCCGCCGCGAGGGGCTCACCACCGCGACCCGGCAGGGCGTGGACCCGCAGGACGGGGAAGTCGTCGTCCTCGTGGTGTCCGAGGGCGGCGAGATCTCCGGCCGGGTCCTGACGGAGACCGGCGACCCCGCGCCCGGCGTGCTCGTGACGCTCGGCACGGAGGGGGGGAACTTCGGCGGCACGAACATGGTGGCGACCAGCGGCCGGGACGGGGCATTCCGCCTCCGGGGCCTGCCCGATGCCGCCTATGTCGTGACCGCCGCGCCGCCGGGGTGGACCCAGGCGGGCGGCTTCATCTCGGAGAAGCGGGAGGGCGTCCGGCCCGGCGACCCGCCGGTCGTGTTCCGCCTCCGCACCGGGCTGAGCATCGCCGGGCGGGTGCGGGGCGTCGACGGGGCCGGCGCCGCGGGCGTGCGGGTGACGGCCAGCAACCAGGGCGCGGGCCAGGATGCCGTGGCGGTCACCGCCGTCACGGCTGCCGACGGGGCCTTCGCCATCGCCGGCCTGCCGGCGGGCGAGTACACCGTCCTCGTGGAAGGCTGGCAGCTCGGTCTCCCGGAGGTCTCGGTCTCCGACGTCCCGGCGGGGACCGAGGGGTTGGACCTCGCCCTCGGCGCGGCGCGGGAGATCGAGGGCACGGTCCTCGACGCCGAGGGCCGGCCGGTGGAAGGAGCCCAGGTGACCGCCCGGCCGGCGACCGGCACGGGCGGCTCCTCGCGCGAGGCGCAGAGCGGGCCGGACGGCTCCTTCACGCTGCCACAGATGGCCCCCGGCACCTACCGGGTCACGGCGGCGCTGCCCGGGCGGTTTCGCCCCGCGACCGCGGACGACGTGCCCGCCGGCACCTCCGGCGTGACGCTCGAACTCGCGGAGGGCCTGGCCGTGACGGGGATCGTCGTGACGGAGGACGGGACACCGTTGCCGAACGTCGGCGTGACCGTCGCGGACGCGCCCCCGGGGTTGCCGCCCGCCGCCGCGCAGTCGGGGGACGACGGGAAGTTCAGCCTCGCGGGCCTCGCCCCGGGCCCGGTGCGGCTGTCCCTCCTCCGCCAGCAGGGGTGGCGGCTCCTCGAGCCCGTGACGGTGGAGGCGGGGGCGAAGGACGTGCGGCTGACCGCGGCGGAGGCGCCGTCGATCCGGGGGACCGTCGTGGACCGCCAGGGCCGCGGAGTGGCCGGGGCCAGCGTGTTCACGCGCGACGGGGACGGCGTGTGGGCGCGGACCGACGACACGGGAGCGTTCCACCTGAAGGGGCTCGCCGAAGGCGAGATCCTCCTCCAGGTCTTCGGCCCTACCGGCGCCAACGCGCAGGTGAAGGCCCGGGCGGGGGAATCCGGCGTCGAGATCCGGCTCCCCTGACCCCGTGTGTCAGGCGGGTCAGAAGAGGTCGAGCGCGTCGCGCAACGCCTGCACCGGGATCATCGGGCTCAGGTGCGACGTGAAGCGCGAGAACGTGGGCACCGGGTCCCGCTCCACGATCCGGCCCAGGGCCATGGCCGCCACGGCCCGCAGGATGTCCCGCTCCGCCGGGTCGGAGAGGAGCGCCACGAGCGACGTGGATTCCCGGGGCTCCGCGACGTACGAGAGGGCGAAGGCGGCGCAGGCGCGGCGGTAGTCCTGGGCGTCGCCCTCCACGATGGCGGCGCACGCCAGCGCGGCCTGGCGGTCGCCGAGGAGCCCCAGGGCGTAGGCCGCGTTCTCCGACAGCCGGGGCTCCCCGTCCTCGAGAAGCAGTGCCCGGAGGACCGGGCGCGCGGGTTCCTCCCCGAGCAGGCCGAGGGCGACCGCGACATGGCCGCGGAACGCCGTCCCTCCCTCTTCGGACGCGGCCCGGCACAGCAGGGGGACCGCGGCCTTGTCGCCGGCCAGCCCCAGAGACACCGCCAGCGCCCCTCGCAGGTCCTCCTCCTCCCGGCGCTCGAACTCGGACCGCAGCCGCGAGCGGACGGGCTCGGCTATGCTCTCCGGCACCCCCTGCGCGAGGAGCAGCCCCAGGCCGAGGGCGGCATACGGCGATGTTCCCTGGTTCCCCGTCCCGTAGACGGCGAGGAGAGTCTCCGCGGCCGGCGGCCAGCCGCTCTCGCCGAGCGACACCGCCGCATAGCCGCGGGCGACCGGGTCGCACTCCCCGATGAGGAACCGCTGGAGCGCCCGGCCGGCCTCCTCGTCCCCCGGTGACAGCCCGGCTCCCAGGGCGAGCGCGGCCTGCCTGCGCACATCGGGATCAGGGTCCGAGAGCGCGCGCGCGAGCGGGACGATCGCCGCGCGGGAACCGGTCTTGCCGAGCCCCGCCGCGGCGCATGCCCGGAGCGCCGCATCGGCGGGGAGCGGGCCGTGCAGCACGGCCATGAGATCGGGTACGACGATCTCGTCCCCGAGCAGTCCGATCGCGACGAGCGCCAGCGCGGGGGCGTCGGGTCCGGCCTCGTCCACGCAGCCGGCGCGGGTCAGGGCCGGGAGGAGCGGCAGCCGGCGCCCGAGGCCGGCCCCGAGGGCGGTGCAGGCCCGTTCCCGTGCGGGGCACCGCTCGTCGAGCAGCGCCGCGCGGAGGGCGTCGCGGACCTCGTCGGCGTCCGTCCCGAGGAGGCCGAGCGCGAGGAGCGCCGCCTCCCTCACCGAGGGGGCTGCCGCGCTGTCGTGAGACCGCCGGAGCAGCAGGCCGAGCGCACCGCCGTCCCTGGCCTTGCCGAGGGCGACGAGCGCGCTGCTGGCGAGGTCCGGGTGTGACGACTCGGCGGCCTCGCGGAGCGCGGCGAGGATTTCCGGCGGGACCCCGGTGGGGAGGCCGCGGCGGCCGGGGCGCGGGGTCGAACCGAGGTAGTGCACCGGCGGGGCCTCCCCCCGCTTCGTCCACGCCGCCTGGCGCCGCCGCGTGGGGTCGGCGAGCCGGTCCCGGTTCAGGCGCCACCACTCCGTCCAGCGACCGGCAGCGTGGTTCGGCGGGAGCTTCCCGCCGGGGGTGGATTCGCCGGGGAGGGCGTTCGGCTCCGGCTCCGGCAGTCTCTCCGGTTCCGGGGGGTTCGGGGCATCGCTGCGGGGACCGCCGGTGGGGTAGCGCCGCGGAGAGTCGCGGGCGCTCCGGGAAGGGTGGGCCCCGGGGATGGGCATCGGGACTTCACCGTTGTGGGCGAGTGCCGTCGCCGCCAGCGCGACGAGCAGCAGCAGGACCGCGACCCGGACCTCGATCGTCCGCATGTCCCCCCTCCGTTGGGGTCATTCTACCCGCCCCTGCCCGGACGACCGTCTCCGGACGACCGTCTCTGAGGAAGTCCTCCGGGCCGCTGGCGGTGCCCGATCGACGGACGGACAACCGTCTCTGAGGATGCCCGGACGACCGTCTCGGACGACCGTCTCTGAGGAAGTCCTCCGGGCCGCTGGCGGTGCCCGATCGACGGACGGACAACCGTCTCCGGACGACCGTCTCTGAGGAAGTCCTCCGGGCCGGTGGCGGCGTCTCCGGACGACCGTCTCTGAGGAAGTCCTCCGGGCCGGTGGCGGTGCCCGATCGACGGACGGACAACCGTCTCTGAGAAAGTCCTCCGACCCGGACAACCGGACGACCGTCTCTGAGGAAGTCCTCCGTGGCGGAGGAAGTCCTCCGTGGTGTCAGGCACGCTGTGCGACACGGGGGGCCCGTCTGGCGCGGCCGGCGGCGGCGAGCGCCGCCACGACGAGGGACAGGAGGCTCAACGCGGCGCCCGCGACGAGGCCCGGCGGTCGGTAGCGGAACTCGACCCTCGACCGGCCGGCGGGCACCGCGACCGCGCGCTGGGCGACGTTCGCCGGGTACACCGGGGCCTCCGCGCCGTCCACCCGCGCGCCCCAGCCGGACGCGAAGGCGTCGTTCGTCACGAGGAAGGAGGGGCGGGCGGCCTCCACTTCGAGGACGAGGCGCACGGGACTCTCCTCGAGGACCCGCACCCGCGCGGCGGGATCGCCCTCCGGGGCGCCGGCCGGCAGGGCCCCTTCGATCCACGCCTCCTCCCCGGCGGCGACCTCCTCCGTGACGAGGTCGGGGACGGAGACGCCGGCCGGCCGGGCCGAGGCCCGCCGCACGCACCACGCGCGGGGCCGCGGGGCGGGGACGCGGAGCGCCACCGTGCCGTCCGCCGCGGCGATGAACTCCGCTCCGGGGAGGATGACCGGCCCGTCGCGGGCGTCGAAGACCAGCGCTTCGACCCCGAGGAGGCGCAGGACCCGCAGGCCCGCTTCGGCGAACACCAGGGCCCCGTCGGGCGCCCTCGATCCCTCCGCGTGCCCGCGCACGGCCTCGAAGCGCCGGGAGGCCAGCACGGAGTTGTGGCCCGGCGAGCGGAACCCGTGGACGGAGGCGGTCATGGAGGACAGCGCGGCCCAGGATCTCCGGTCGTTCACCCACTCCTGCGGCGGCGAGTGGACGGTGCCGATCCCGGCGGCGCGGAGCGGCGCCGCGATCCGCGGCTCGGGCGGCACGGCGCGGGGCGGCCAGTAGGTCCAGAACATCGTGGCGAGGTCCGCGCCCACGAGGACGAGGAGTGCGGCCCGGCGCCGCCGGGCGGGCAGGACGAGGAACGCGGCGGCCCCGAGGGCGAGGAGGAGCGCCGGCCGCGGCAGCGCCGCGCGCACCGTGCCGAGGAACGCGGCCGGCCACCGCAGGTAGTGCTCGTCGGGCGCTTCCCGGCCGGGCCGGCCGATGACGTGCGCGCGCACGAGGCGCTGCGCCTCCCGGACCAGAGGGCCCTCGGCCGCGAAGAGGACGCCGAACGAGAGCGAGGCGAGTGCCGAGCCGGCGAGGAGGAGCACCCCGATCCGGCGGACGGCCGCCGCGGACAGGGCGGGAAGCCGGTCGAGGCCCGCCGCCGCGAGGAGGCCGAGCGCCAGCGTCGCGACGCACAGCACGCGCGGGAACACCCGGAACGAGTTCAGGCCCGGGAGCGTGGCCAGGAACCGCCCCACGGGCGTGTGCCGGCCCGCCGCGAGGACGAATGCCGCGAGGACCGCCGCCACGAGGACGAGGACCTTCCCCCGGCCGCGGCGTCCGGCGAGGGCCACCACCGCGAGGAGGAGCGTCAGGATCCCGACGTAGGCGGACTGCTCGGCGAAGTTCGGCGCGCCGAAGTACTCGAGCGGGTCCACTCCCACGCCGGGGTCGGGTCGGCCCAGCGCGTACGGGCTGAGGAGCGTGAGGGCCTGGCGCAGGGGGTAGGACACCTCGAGCACCGCCTCCGCCGCGAGGCCGGTCGTGCGCTGGGCCTCGCCGAGGTGGGCGAGGATCGGGAGGAGCCCCGCGGCGGCCAGACCGCCGCCGAGCAGCACGCTGGCCCCGGAGCGGAGGAGCCCGCGGCCCGCCTCCCGCGGACGAGCGAGGCAGAGCCCGGCGACGAGGACCGCGCCGCTGCCGGCGAGCACGGGGAGCAGGGTGGGGCTCCCCGCGAGCAGCGGCATCGCGGTGGCCGCCACCAGGAGCGGGGAGAAGATGCGCCCGCGGCCCCGGAAAGCGTCGAGCGCGCCGCAGAGGAGCAGCGGGAGCCATGACGCGGTCCACACGAGCATGGGATGGGGGAGGTGGCCGAGGACGTAGCCGGAGTGGGCGCAGACGACGGCGGCGAGGAGCGACGCGGCGGTGGACAGGCCGAGCCGGCGGCCGAGGAGAAGGGCTCCGATGCCGGCGATCAGGGCGTGGAGTGGGACCGCGAGCCCCATGGCCCGCTCGTAGCCGAGGGCGAGGACGAGCGGGACGACGGGCGGGTACAGGGCCGGCGTCTCGCCCGCCGCGAGCAGGGGGTGCCCGAGCGCCATCCGCGGGCTCCACGCGAAACTCAGTCCCGGCAGGTCGAGGAACGCCGCGCGGTGCGGCGGGAGATAGGTGTACAGCGCGTCCCAGTAGAAGAAGCCTGTCCCCTCGAGGAGGAACCGGGCGAAGACGGCGCAGGAATAGAGCCCGAGCAGCCCGGCCGCGGCGGGAAGTCCCGGGCCGCCGCGGACGGCGCCCTCCGCGCCCGCCTCCCGTTCCATGGCCGGATTGTAAGCGCCGGGGCGGCCGGGGTGGGCTAAAGTCGCCGGGGTGAACGCCGTCCCGAGCGCGTCGCGCCTGCCCCCGCTCGCCCTCCTCGGGGTGTTCGGCGTCGCGCTTCTCGCCCGCCTGCCCGGGCTCGGCGAGCGGTCCCTCTGGCTGGACGAGGACGCCACGCTGGCCGCCGCGCTGGCGCCGGACGTCCCGGGCGTCCTCGCCCGGGTGCGCGACGTGGAGGTCGGCAAGGGCCCCGTCTACTACCTGCTGCTCCACGCCTTCTGTGCGCGCTTCGGGACGACGGAGACCGCCGTCCGGCTCCCCTCCGCGCTCCTCGGTGCCGCCGGCGCGGCGGCCGTCGCCCTGTGGGCGATGTGGCTCGTGCGGGCCTTCCGGGCCGGCGGGGGGCGGGGACCGCGCCCGGCCGCGGATGCGGCCGTGGCGGCCCTGGCGGGCCTCGTGTTCGCCCTGCACCCGGTGGCGGTGGCGCTCGGCCGCGAGGCGCGCGCGTTCCCGCTCTGCCATCTCGCGCTGTTCCTCGCCGCGGCGGGCGCGGTCCCCGCCTATCTCGGCGGGCGGGAGACGCCGGCCGGAGCGCGGCGGGCCTGGCGCGTCGGCGTGCCGGTCCTGGCCGCGCTCGGCGTGTCGAGCCACCTCATCGCGGCGTTCTTCGCGGCAGGCCTCCTCGCGGCCGTCCTCCTCGGCGCCCGCGCCCTCGGCCGCCCCCTGCGGCCGGTCGCCCTGGGGGCGGCGGCGGCCGCCGTTCTCGTCCTCCTGCAGGCGCCGATGACCCTGGTCCAGATGTCGGTCCACGTGACGCACGCCGCGGAGTTCGCGCTCGGCCCGCGCGACCTGGGGCACTACGCGCGGGAGCTGCTCGGGGGATCGCCCGCCGCATACCTCCTCCTGCCCGCGGCGATCTTCACCCTCGCCTCGTCCTGCCGGTCCGGCCCGACGCGGTTCGCGGTCGTGGCGGCGGCCGTCCCGGCGGCGGCGCTCCTCCTCGTGCAGTTCCTCGCGGCTCCGGTCCTCCGGGCGGGAGGCGCGCGCTATCTGGCGTTCCTGATCGGCCCCCTGGCCGTCCTCCTCGGCCTGGGCGCCGCCCTGCGGCGGACGACGGCCCTGTGCCTGGCCGTCGTCACCGTCGGGGCCCTGCTCCTGGCCGTCCGGGAGGGGCGGGCGTTCGAGCGGGCGCACTCCGAGGACTGGCGGGCCGTCGGCGCCGCCCTCGCCGCCGAGGCGCGGACGGGCGACGTCGTGGTCTGCCATGCCGGCCACGCCGCCGGCATCCTGGGCCGCTACTTCCGCGGCCCCGCGCCGGTCGTCACCGCGGGAGGCGGGATCGAGGAGACTCTCGCGGACGCCCTGGGCCGGCGGGCGCCCGGCGGCCGGCTGTTCCTCGTCCTGAGCCACTGCGGGCCGCTCGACGAGGCGGAACGCCGGGCGGAGGCGGTCCTCGGACCGGGAATCGAGATCGGTTCTCAGTTCGCGATCCGGGTGCTGCGGTTCTCCGACGGCGTCAGCCGCGGAGCACGATGAGGTGGTCGCGATAGTCCGGCGGGGCGCGGCCTCGCCGGGCCAGGACGGGCTCGAGGCGCGCGGCGAGCCCCCAGAGGACGCGCGGGAGTCGCCCGCGCCGCACCCAGTGCACGAGGCGCGACGGGGTCTTGCGGATGGCCCGGTCGGAGACGGGCAGAAGTCCGGCGGCCCGGAAGGGCCTTAGGAAGTCGTCCCGGCAGCGATGGACGACGCCCTGACGGCGCAGGGTCTCGCGTCCCGGGGCGAGGTGCTCGAGGAGGACGGCGGTCCCGCCCGCCCGCAGCAGGCGCCGGACCTCACGGGCCGCGGCCGCGAGATCCCCGTCCTCCGTCATGTGGAGGAGCACGCCGCAGCAGAACACGAGGTCCGCCGCTCCCGTCGCGACGGGGACCGCCCGCAGGTCCCCCCGCACGAGGACCGGCGGCTCCGGGGCGAGCCGGGTCGCGGCCGCCCGCAGCAGGTCCTCCGATCTGTCGATCCCCACCGTGGTCCGCGCCCGTGCCGCGAGCAGGCCCGTGAGGCGCGCCACGCCGCAGCCGAGGTCGACGGCGACGGCGGGCCGCAGGCCGCGCAGGGCGCGCCGGAGGTGGAACCGCTCCACCGCGTCCACGTAAGCGTTCTTGCGGTTGTCGGGGTCCCCCTCGTCGAGGACCGCCCGCAGCGGGTCGAGCGCGGCCCGGCGGCGGTAGGTCTCCCCCCACTCGCGGTCGTCCCGGGGCGGCGCCGTCACGTCCGCCTCCCGCGGCCCCTCAGGGAGAGGAGGCGCGCCCGCAATGCGGCGGCGCGGGGCCGCAGGGTTCTCGTCCCCGCGAAGGCGGTCCGGATCTCGAACCCCATGGATTCCTTGAACCGCGTGATGCCGACGAGGCGCGGGTCCGTCTCGCCGGGCATCGCGGCGTCGCCGGTGTGCAGGAGGCGGACGCCGCGGCGGACCGCCCGGCGGAACATCTCGCGGTGGAGGAGGTTCGCGGCCCCCTCGATGTCCCCGTCCGCCCGGCCGTGGAAGACGTTGAGCCCCACCGGTCCCTCGACCGCCCACAGCAGCGCGGCGACGTCGCGTCCCTCCCGCCCGGCGACGAGCACCTCCCCGCGAAGGCGGCGGTGCAGGGCCCGGACGTACCCGTGGTCCCGCGGGGCGAGCCCGGCGCGGGAGAACGACCGGTCGAGCAGGGGGAGGAGCGGGTCCACCGTCGCCTCCACCCGGACGGCGACGCCGAGGCGCTCGGCCTTGCGCGCCTGCCGGCGCGCGGGCGGACGGGGCAGGTCGTCCGCCTCCGCCTCCGTCGCCGGCAGCGCGAGGATGCCGACGCCGCGGAGGGCGACGTCGTAGCCCGCCGCCGCGAGGTCCTCCGGCGCGAGCCTGCGCGGCATCTCCACCCGGAAGGTCGACTCCACGGCCCGCGAGGCCCGGACCTCCGCCTCGACGGCGGCGAGCAGGGCGTCGCGGACCTCGCGGTCGCCGGAGGGCACCGCCGGTTCGTCGGGAACGAAGGCGACGCGGGCGAAGAGGCGGTCGAGGAGGGGGGCCCGGCGGCTGCCCGCCAGCCACACGCACGCGACTCCCGCCGGCGCACCGGCGCGGAAGGCCGCGAGGAAGCGGGGGATCACGCCGAAGTCCGCCTGCAGCGCGGCGTGGGCCCGTGCGTGCCACGGCGAGGAATCGCCGAGCGCGACCTCGTCCCACCACGCTGGCGGGTCGTCCGCGAACGTCCGGATCTCGACGGGGGAGTCCACGGGCAAGAGACTACGACATCGCGCCGGCCGGCCGCGCGGCATATCATGGGCCCGATGGCGGTCTCCCCCTGGTTCCTCGACCGGCTGCGTTGCCCTCTCGGCGGAGGCCCGCTCCGGCTTTCGGACGGCGCGCTCGCCGCGGCGGACGGCCGTCGCTGGCCGCTCGCGCCGGAGGGATTCCCGGACCTCTTCGCCCCCTCGGAGGACCCCGAGGCGCGGCGCGTGGAGGAGGCCAACGCCGAGTTCCACGACCGCTGCGGAGACGCCTACGACCGCCTGACCGTGCGGACGGACGAGGACTACGGGGACGTGTCCCTGGTCCTCTCGCGCCTGCGGGAGGAGACCGGAGCGGAGGACCTCCTCGACGCGGGCTGCGGCAGCGGCGTGGTGCTGCGGCGGGCGCGGGCGCTGTTCCCGCGGGTCGCCGGCGTGGACGTGTCGCGGGGGATGCTCGCGCGCTGCCTCCCGTTCGGCGCGGACCTGTGCCGCGCCAATGCCGCTCGCCTGCCGTTCGCGGACGCCTCGTTCGCCGGCGTGACCGGCTACTCCCTCCTGCACCACCTCCGCGACCCGGCGGTGGCGCTGCGGGAGTTCGCGCGGGTGCTGCGGCCGGGCGGGTTCCTGTATACCGACAACGACTCGAACGCCGCGTTCCACCGCCGCTTCGCGTGGTGGCTCGCCATCCGCCGCGCGGCGAAGGCGCCGCGGGCGGCGGGGGAGGAGGAGGCGCGGCTCGAGCGCCTCGCGGAGTGCCACCACGGGACGGGTCTCGATGCGGACACCCTCTCGGGCGCGCTGCGGTCCGCGGGGTTCGCCCGGATCGAGGTCTCCTTCCACCACCCGCCGCGGCCCGACGAGTTCACGCGGCTCCTCATGGACCTCGAACGGCACGAGCCCTCGCCGTCGCTCCGCTACTACGTGCGCCTGGTCGCGTTCCGCTGACCCGAAGCCACCTCCCGCAGCAGGCCGGCGAAGGCGTCGGCGTGGGCGGCGTAGGAGTGCCGGCGTCGCACGACGTCGCGGGCCCGCGCGCCGATCTCCCGGCGCCGGGCGGGGTCGGCGGCCAGCGCGGCGAGGGCGGCGATCCAGCCCGCGTCGTCGCGCGCGAAGAGGATCGACTCCCCGTCCGCGAAGGACTCCGTCCCGGAGGCCACGGGCGAGGCCACGACGGGGCGGCCCGCTCCCGCGAACTGCAGCAGCTTCAGCGGGCTCTTGCCCCGGCTCGTCTCGTCCTCCGTGAGCGGCAGCAGGCCGACGTCCACGGCGGCGAGGTCGGCGCGCTCGGCTGCGGGGGACCACGGGTGCGTGAGCGACTCCACGGCGACGCCGGGGATCGCCACCGGCACGGGCGCCACCACGCGCAGCCGGAGGGGGATCCGCCGTGCGGCCTCCCGCAGGACCGGGGCGAGGGCCAGGATCTGCGGCACGTTCCCGGCGCCGCCCATCCAGCCGAGGGTGAGCGGCCCGCCCGCGGGTCGAGGCGGGGCGTCGTAGTCGGACGGTTCCACGACCATCGGGAGGATCCGGACGTCGCGGTGGAGGGGGCGGGCGAAACCGGCGAGGAAGTCGTTCGACACGGTGACCGCGGCGGAGAGGCGGACGAGGGACTCGATGAGGTCCGCCGGGTTGAGCCACCGGGCGAGGCGGCCCCGCGCGGCGGCGTGGGCCTGCCGCCGGCCCACCCAGATCGAATCGTAGAAGTCGTAGACGATCCGCGGGTTGCGCCGCGCGAGGAGCCGCTCGAAGGTCGGCCTCTGCCACGGCGAGAAGGGGAAGAGGCCCCGGTGCAGGAACACGACGTCGGCGTCCGCGGCGGCGGCGATCTGGGCGGGCCGCCGGCGGAGGGGCTCGAGGAGGCCGGCCCGCGGGTCCTCGAAGGCGACGTCGGACACGGGACAGAGGACCTCCGCCGCCACGCCGCGCTCCGCGAGCCACGGCGCCCATCGCGACAGGCGGAACACCGTGCCGTAGTGGCCGGCCGGCGCCGTGGCGAGGAGCGCCGCCCGCACGGGGGCGCCGGGGGCCGGCGGGAGGCGGGGAGCGCGGGGCGCCGCGACGGCCAGCCGCGCGGCCAGCGCGGCGTGCCGGACGAGGATCCCCGCCAGGAACGCCCGGCCGGCGCCCGTGCTCACGGGGCTTCCCCGGCGGGCCCGATCGTCAGACGAGGCGAGAGTTCGACCGCTCCGAGCTCCCCTTCCGGGCGCGGCCCGAGCACGCGCAGGGGGTACAGGCGGGAGTGGCGGTCGTACTCGACCGAGCCGCGGGACTCCAGGAGGTACACGCTGACGTCGTACTCCCCCGGCAGGAGGCGCAGCGCGTCGAGGCGGACGGAGAAGCGGCCGGACGGGGGGAACGGGCCGTCGCCGGAGCCGAGGCGCCGCTGGCACTCTCCGCAGAGGGTGCCCTCCCGCGTCACGATCGAGATCCCGAACACCGGGGGCGGCACCGAGCCCTTCGCTTCCCACCGCGCCCGGATCTCGAGCCCCTGGCCGCGCTCCGCGCACCCGTCGGTCCCCCCGTCCCCGGTCAGGCGCACGTCCTCCAGCGTGACCTCCCCCGTGCCCCGCCGGGCGAGGTCCACCCCCGAGGCGAGCAGGGTCCCGAGCTTCGATTCCGCGGCCATCGTCCGGCGGTAGCGCTCCACGATCTCGTGCGGCGGTCCCACGGCCTCGACCTTCCCGCGGCGGAGGAACACGACGCGGGAGCAGAACTGCTCCACCACCGTGAGGTTGTGGGACACGAACAGGATGGCCGCGCCCCGCTCGCGGGCCTGGCCCATCTTCCGGAGGCAGCGCGCCTGGAAGTCGATGTCGCCGACGGCGAGGGCCTCGTCCACGACGAGCGCCGCCGCCGGCACGTGGGCGGCCACGGAGAAGCCCAGCCGCACGGCCATTCCGGAGGAGTACATCCTCACCGGCGAATCGATGAACTGGCCGATGTCGGCGAATTCCACGATGTCGTCGAGGAGGGCGACCATCTCGCGCCGGCGCAGGCCGAGGAGGGCCCCGGCGAGGAAGATGTTTTCGCGCCCCGACAGGTCGGGGTGGAACCCGGCCTGCAGTTCGATGAGCGCGGACACCCGCCCGGAGACGGACACCGTGCCCGCGTCCGGGTCGTAGAGCCCCGCCACGAGCTTGAGGGACGTGCTCTTCCCCGCCCCGTTCGCGCCGATGATGCCGAGCACCTCTCCCGCCGAGGCGGTGAAGCTGACGCCGTCCAGCGCCGTGAACGTCTTCACCTCGGACCGGACTCCGCGCAGGAGGCGGGCGGCGAGGCGGGGGATCGCGTCCCGGAGGGAATCCGACCGGTTCCGCAGCCGGAAGCGCTTGGTGACGTCCCGGAGCTCGATGACGGGCGGCGCCATTCAGACCTCTTCCGCGAACCGGCGGGAGACCCGGCGGAACACCGTCGCGCCGCCGGCGAGGGAGACCGCCGCCCAGGCGGCGCCGAGGGCCAGCCTCTCGAACGGCCACTGCCCGAGCGCCACGGCCTCGCGGTAGGCGTCGAGGTAGGCGGCCATGGGGTTCAGCCCGAGGATGGCCCCCGCCACGGGGTGCGACTCCGGCGAGGGGAGCGGGTAGACCACGGAGGTGGCGAACATCCCGAGGACGAGCAGGACCTGCACCAGGTAGTTCACGTCCCGGTAGAAGAGGTTCGCCGCGGACAGGAGCAGGGCGAGGCCGGCGGTGAAGGCGACCTGGAGCAGCAGGATGACGGGCACGCAGGCCACGGGCCACGAGACCCGCAGTCCGGCGCGGTGGAGCCACATGATGACGAGGAGGCAGAGGAGCCCCACCCCGAGGTCGATGAGGTTCGCGAGCGTCTTGGCGAGCGGGATGACCTCGCGGGGAAACGCCGCCTTGTGGAGCATGTCCGCGGAGTTCACGAGGCTCGGCGTGGCCTGCGTCAGCGAGTTCGCCGTGTACATCCAGAAGACGAGGCCGAGGTAGGCGAACACCGGGTAGGGGATGCCGGCGAAGGGCCCGCCCGTGGCGAGGAGGCGCCCGAACCCGATGAGGCTGAAGAGGAGCGCCATGACGAGCGGCACGAAGACCGCCCACGCCGCCCCGAGCAGGGCCCGGGCGTACCGGATGCGGAACTCCCGGACGACGAGGAGCGCGAGGAGATCCCGGTAATCGAAGAGTCGGCGGAACACCGGGGGGAGATCCTAGCCCACCGGGGGCGGCGGCCCGCCCGGGTTTCCGTCCGCTTCCGGGGCCCCGGTCGGCGTGGCGAGACGGCCGGGACGGAGCAGCCCCCGGAGCACCTCCAGGAGGTGTCCCGGCCCGCGACGGTACCGGAGAGATCGCAGCAGGGCGCGTCGTGCGGCGCCCCTGCGCCCGGCCCGGGCGTGGATCTCCGCGAGGCACAGGGTGAGCCACCTGGCACGTTCCCGCAACGCTCCATCCGCGCCGCGGAGACCCGGAGGCCGCTCCCTGAGCAGCAGGCGCACCATCTCCAGGCAGCCTTCCCCCATGCCCACATCCGTCCGCGAACGGGAGTCTCCCCGCTGGCGATAGAGGCAGCGTGGCCCGGGGACGAAGAGGAAACGACACCCCGCGAGCACGAGTCGGGCGTGCAGCAGCCGGTCCTCCGTGCACCACGGGGTGACGGCGAAGCCCCCGACCCGCAGGACGGCTTCCCGGCGAAACAGACCCGCGTGGATCGCGAAGGGACAGTCTCCCCGAAGCACGGCGGCCTCGCCGTCGGGGAAGGTCCGGTCCATGCTCTTCGTGGACCAGGTGCCACCGGGGCCGAGGACGTAGTCGTCCGATTCGCCGTAGACCACGTCGATCTCCTGCCGCTCGTCGAGGACGGCGGCCTGGGAGCGCACCTTGTCCGGAGGCACCAGGTCGTCGGCGTCGAGGAAGACGAGATAGCGGCCGCGCGACACGTCAATCCCCGCGTTTCGTGCCCTGCTGACACCGGACCGGGGCCGCCTGACCACGCGCAGCCGGGCGTCTCGGCCGGCCCGGCCCTCGGCGATGGCCAGGCTGCGATCGGTGGAGCCGTCGTCGACGACGATGACCTCCACGCGGGGTTCCGTCTGGGCGAGGGCGGACTCGATGGTCTCCTCGAGGAACTCCTCGCCGTTCCAGACGGGGATGACGAACGAGGCCACGGGAGTGCGGGAGGGGTCAGCCAGCGGAAGCCTCCCCCCGCGCCAGGGCCTCCAGGACGAGATCCGCGAGCAGGCCGGCGCGGGAGCGCCAGGTGAGCGCACGGGCCGCGCGCACCGCCGCGGGCTCGGCGGCGCCGGCGGGGAGATCGGCGCCCTCGCCAGCGTCGTCGAGGAACCGCACCGCAGGCCGGAACCGCTCGAGTTCGTGGATCCGGGGCGCCGCGAGCACGGTCCGTCCGAGCGCGAGCGCCTCGATGGCCTTCAGCGGGCAGCAGGCGCGGTTCACCGGGGTGTCGCGGTAGGGGATGAGGACGGCGTCGAAGGACCGGACGAGCGCCGCGACCCGCTCCACCGGCACGGCCGGCAGAAGGTGGACGTTCGCGAGTCGGGCGAGCGCATCGAGCGCGGGATCCGTCTCGTTCGCGCGGGGGCCCGCGAGGACGATGCTCGCACCTGGCCACCGCCGGGCGAGGCGTCCGATGAGGGCACCGTCGAGCCGTCGACCATCGAGGGTGCCGGCGAACCCCAGCACGGGGCGCCGCACCGCGGCCGGGAGCGGGCACGTCTCGGCAGAGTCCAGGATCGCCTCGTCGTAGCCGTTGGGTATGACCCGTACCGGCACGCGGTACTGCCCGGTGATCCGGGCGGCGATCGCCTCCGAGACGGCGACGACGAGGCGGGCGGCCGCCACCGCCTGCCGCTCCCAGGCCGCGAACCGCTCGTCGAGGACGCCATCGTCCTGCAGGTAGTAGTCGTCCGTGGCGTAGTAGACGGTCAGCGCGGGGCGGAGCCCGCGGGCGAGGCCGAGTGCGGAGCGGGGGAAGAGCACGGTCACGACGGGCGGCGTCTCTCCGCACCCGGCCCGGCGCAGCGCGCGCCGGAGCCACCGCCTCGAGAGCGCCCGCATCGGTGCGAGCCGCTGCAGCGGATACTCCACCGGCCGGACCTCGACGACGCCGTCGTCCTCCGCGAGCACGCTCCCGTGGCCGCCGGGGACGCGCACGGGATCCAGCACGTGGAACACCCGGTGGCGACGGGCCAGTTCGCGGGACAGCCAGTGCCAGGCCTGCCACCCGTTCCGGCGGGAGGAGCGGCCGAACAGGGCCCAGGTGATCTCGGTCGTCGGCGGCATCTCGGATCGTCCGGCACCATCCTAATGGCCGGCTGTCGGCGGAGTCGGGGGAATCGGGGGAGCCACCGGAGCGCGGCCCGGGGTCGAGGCACGGGGGGCGAGTTTGACTTCCGCGAGTGCACGCCCCATGATCCGGACCATGACCGGACGCCGAGGCTCGACCGGGCACTCCCGGCGGTGGAGGCTGCTGGCGCCCTACCGATGGCTGGTGGAGCGGGTGGGAGGCCTCCGCACCAACTGGCGCCGTCTCAGGCGACCGTGGCTCGTGCGGTGCGAGATCCGGGAGGCGGCCGCTCGTTGTCCGACGCTCGGCGGCCTCGCGGACGAGCTGCGCCCCGCCCGGCGGCGGGTGGCGGCGACCTGGCGCAGATACACGCGGGACGTCTCCGATCCGCGGTTCGCGCTCTCCCTCGAGACCTGCGCGGTCCTCGACGCGATCTGCCGATGTCACCTGCCGGCGCGCATCCTGGACCTCGGCTCCGGCTTCAGTTCGTGGGTCTTCCGGCGCTACCAGTCCGACCGCGGACCGGGCGTGTCCGTCAAGAGCGTCGACGACGATCCCTCCTGGCTCGGGAGGACGCATGGCTTCCTCGCGGCAGAGGGGCTCCCCGTCGACGGGCTGTGCGACCTCCGGTCGCTCGACGCGGAAGACACGGGCGCCTACGATCTCGTCTGCTACGACCTCGGGAACATGGAGACCCGCGCGCGGGAGCTTCCCCGCAGCCTGTCCTTCGCGCGGCCGGGTACCGGCGTGGTGATCGTCGATGACGTGCACTATGACGATTACCGGGCGGTCGTCGAGACGGAGCTGCGCCGGAGGGGCGTCCGCGCGACGACTCTCCGGAACATGACCATCGACCGCATGGGGCGCTTCTCCTGGCTCGTCACGGGGCTGTGACGGTGCCGGCCCCCGGACACTGAGGAGGAGGATGAGGCCCCCCCGCATCGCCATCGTCATTCCTGTCCGCAACGGGGAACGGTTCCTCGCGGAGACCCTCGAGTGCGCCCTCGCCCAGTCGGAGCGCGACCTCGAGGTCGTCGTCGTCGACGACGGTTCCACCGACCGGACGCCGGCGCTGGCTGCCGCGGTCGCCGCTCGCGACCGGCGGGTCCGCCTGCTCCGCCGGGCCCATGCGGGCATCGCCGCGGCCCGGAACGCTGGAACGCGGGCGTGCCGGGCACCCCTGCTCTGCTATATGGACGGAGACGACCTCTTCGCCTCTGCCGACCACCTCGGCCGCCAGGCGGAGTTCCTGGATCGGCACCCCGGGGTGGGGCTCGTCTACTCGCCCGTGGTCCTGTTCCTGAGCCCGGACCGCGGCGCCCGGGAACGCTACGCGATGGTCGAGGACGGGACGGCTCTGGGGGAGGAGCTGCTCCGCGGCGGGACGGCATTTCCCCCTCACGCCGCGCTGCTCCGCCGGCGGTGGTACGACCTCGCGGGCGGGTTCGACGGGCGCTTCGCCCTCAACGAGGACACCCTGTTCTGGCTGTGCCTGCTCCGCGTCGGCTGCCGGTTCGCCTTCCTGCCCGGCCCGCCTGTGCTGTACCGACGCCACGCGGGGGCATGGTCCGGGGACCTGACGCGCGCCGTCCCGGACCGGCTGAGGCTCCTCGAGTGGCTGAGCCGGCAGCCCATGGTGCGAGGCACCGCGCGGGGGGAGGCGGTCCGCAGTCGCCAGCGCTTCCTGACGTTCGTCCTCTCCGAGGCCCACGCGGCGCGCGGGAAGCTGCCGGCCGCGCGCGCGGCGGTGCTCCGCTCCCTCCGCTGGTGCCGGCGGCCGGGGCACCTGCTCGAGGTCGTGTGCCGCCTCGTGGCCCCCGGCCCGGGACGCTCCGACTGAACCCCGCGTCAGTCCGTCGGTGTCCCGATGCCGGCCCGGAGCAGGGCGGGGGCCTCCCGCGGGGCGGAGAACAGGAGGTCCACGGCGGAGAGGCCCTCGACGAAGGCGCCGTGGGGTTGGGGGTGGACGGGGTGCGCGAAGACCGAGTAGCGGAGGTCGATGCCCGCCGCGGCGAAGGCGGCGGGGTCGTTGTAGGCTCTCGCTCCCGTCCCGGAGAGATAGGTCGCCGCACCGAGGCGCCGGCAGATCTCGAGGTTCCCGAGGTTCCCGGCCGTGCCGCGGGGGCCGAGGTCGCTCGCCCGCACCACCCGCGTGCCGATGCCGAACGCCTCGAACAGCCGCGCCAGGAGCCGCTCGTTCAGCGCCGCGAGCCGCGCCTCGCCGGACCGCAGGAGCGCCTTCAGCGGCGGGGCGTGCTCCGCAAAACCCGGACACTTAGAGTACGAATTCTCGAGCACCCGGGCGTGGTGCAGGTCCCAGCGGCCGTCGTGGACGATCTCCGCGTCGGCGATCCGGGGCCCGTTGCCGCCGCCGCGACGGATCGGCACGGTCAGGAGCCGCGGGCCCTCCGGCGCCTTCACCTTCACGCGCTGCGTCGGCCCCGCCCGCTCGATCTGCACGTCGTCGAGGAGGACGAACACGTCCGCCTGCGCCGCCTTGGCGAGATACCCGAGCCAGGGCAGGTAGTTCGGCTGGTGGATGGCCACGACCGGGCGGCGCACGGGGGGATTGTACCGGGGCGCCACGCCCCGGGGGGGCAGGTTTGACATCGCCCGGCGGGGGGTCGATGATCTGCCCCGTGGCCCGCGTCACCATGCTCCTCGACAACGACTTCACGCGCGATACCCGCGTCCGCAAGGAGGCCGCGAGCCTCGCGGCGGCGGGGCACCAGGTGCGCATCGTCGCGCTGCGCACGCCGGGCAGCGCGGCGCGCGAAGCGGCGGGGGGCGTCGAGGTGATCCGCGTCCGCCCCGCGGGGTGGGCCGGGCGGCGCGGGCCGCTCCACGCGCTCGAGCTCATCCTGTGGTACGAGCGCATGGCTCCCCTCGGCCGGGAAGCGGTCCGGCGCCCGGCGGACGTGGTCCACGCCCACGACCTCACGACCCTCGGCCCGGCCCGTCGCGCGGCCCGGCGCCTCGGCGCGGCGCTCGTCTACGACGACCACGAGCTCTACACGGAGAAGGTCGGCTCGGGGTGGCCGCCCGGCGGGGGGCGCCTGCGGCGCGCGGGCTACGCCCTGTTCACCCGGTGGCTCCGGGCCGCGGGCACGGCCTGCGAGCGGCGCTGGGTCCGGGGGCTCGCGGGCCACGTGACGGTGAGCGACGCCATCGCCGACGAGATCGCGAGGCGCTACGAGGTCCCTCGGCCCGTCGTCGTCGCCAACTGCCGGCCGTTCCGGCCGCCGGGGCCGGGGGACGGGCGTCTCCGGCGGGCGGTCGGGGCGCCGCCCGGGACGAGGATCGTGCTGTTCGTGGGGACTTTCCCCGGCTCCGGGGCGGGACACACCGAACTCGTGGACGCGCTCCCGCTCCTGCCGGCGGACGTCCGGATGGCCTTCCTCGGCCCCGGTTGGGGGAAGGAGGCGCTCCGGCGCCGGGCCGACCGCGCCGGGCTCTCCTCGCGCGCGGCCTTCCTGCCGCCGGTCCCCTCGGAGGAGGTCCCCGCCTGGCTCGCCGACGCCGATGCCTCCGTGGTCCCGAACGAGCTGATCAACGTCAGCAACCTGTACGCCCTGCCGAACAAGCTGTTCGAGTCCATGCTCGCGGGCACCCCGGTGGTGGCGGGCGATTCTCCGGAGATGAGACGGGTTCTCACCGAATTCCCGGCCGGGGTGTTGTACCGTACGGGCGACCTCGCGGACCTGGCCGCCCGCCTGCGGGAGGTCCTCGATGCGCCGCCCGCGGCCCGGGCGGCCTTCCGGGAGGCCGGGCGCGCGGCGGCCTCCGGTCCGTGGTCCTGGGAGCGGCAGGCCGGCCGGCTCGTGGCGCTGTACGAGGAGATCCTCTCCGGGAGGAGACCATGTACGGGAAGGTCCTGATCCTCGCCCCGCACGCCGACGACGGGGAGCTCGGCTGCGGCGGCACGGCGGCGAAGTACGTGGAGGAGGGGCGCGAGGTCCACATGGCCGTCTTCTCGCTCGCCGAGAAGTCGGTGCCGCCGCCGTGGCCGAAGGACATCCTCCGCACCGAACTCTCGAAGGCCGCGGCGGCGCTGGGGATCCCGGAGGGGAACCTCACGATCTTCCGGTTCGAGGTCCGCGAGTTCCCCGCGCAGCGGCAGGCCATCCTCGAGGAGATCATCCGGCTCCGCGACCGCCTGGCGCCGGACCTCGTCTTCGTCCCCTCGCCCAACGACATCCACCAGGACCACCAGGTCGTCGCGCGCGAGGGGCTGCGGGCCTTCAAGAAGCAGACGGTCCTCGGCTACGAGGAGCCGTGGAACAACATCGTCTTCGAGACGCGGGCCTTCGTCCCCCTCGCGGAGCGGCACGTGGACCGGAAGGTGGCCGCGCTCGCCTGCTACGAGACGCAGAAGAGCCGCGCCTACCTCGACGAGTCCTTCATCCGCTCGCTGGCCCGCACGCGCGGCACCCAGCTCGAATCCCGCTACGCGGAGGCGTTCGAGGTGCTGCGGATGGTCCTGCCGTAGCGAAATCGTGCGCGGCATGGCGGGCGGGAGGCTAGCCTGCGAAGATGCGTCGCTCGCTCGTCACCGGCGGCGCGGGGTTCATCGGTTCCCACCTCGTGGAGGCGCTGCTCTCCCGGGGGGATGAGGTGGTCGCCCTCGACGACCTGTCCACCGGGCGCCGAGAGAACCTCGCCGCCGCGGAAGAGAACGCCCGGTTCCGCTTCGTGGAGGGCTCCGTCCTCGACGAGGCGGTCGTACGGGACCTCGTCTCCGCCGCGGACCGGGTGTTCCACCTGGCCGCCGCGGTGGGGGTCATGCTCGTCCTCGAGCGCCAGGTCCGCTCCATCGAGACGAACGTCGGGGGCACGGAGAACGTCCTGCGGGCGGCGGCGGCGCGGAAGACGCCGGTGCTCGTCGCGTCCTCCTCCGAGGTCTGCGGCAAGGGGCACGGCGAGCCCTTCCGCGAGGACGACGACGTGGCGCTCGGGCCGACGTCCCGGTTCCGCTGGTCGTACGCGACGAGCAAGGCCCTGGACGAGTTCCTCGCCCTCGCGTGGCACCGCGAGGCGGGGCTTCCCGTGGTCGCCGCCCGGTTCTTCAACACCGTGGGGCCGCGACAGGTCGGGCGCTACGGGATGGTCGTGCCGCGCTTCATCGGGCAGGCCCTGGCCGGCGGCCCGATCACCGTCTTCGGGGACGGGTCGCAGTCCCGGGCCTTCGCGTGGGTCGGGGACGTGGTCGGGGCGGCCATGGCGCTGCTCGAGGCGCCGGCGGCGAACGGCCTCGTGGTCAACGTGGGCACGGACGAGGAGGTCACGATCCTCGGCCTCGCCGAGCGCGTCCGGAGCCTCGTGAACCCCGCCGCCGGGATCCGACTCGTGCCCTACTCCGAGGCCTATCCGGAGGGGTTCGAGGACCTCGGGCGCCGCGTCCCGGACCTGTCCCGGGTCCGGAGCCTCATCGGGTACCGGCCGTCGCTGTCGCTGGACGACATCCTGCGGCGGACTCTTCGGTCTCTCCGGTAGGGCGCGGACTACAATTCCCGGCACGCGGCGCGGCGGGCCGCGGGAGGGTCGGCGCGTGAAACGGGCACTCGTGACGGGCATCACCGGCCAGGACGGCTCCTACCTCGCCGAGCTCCTGCTCGCCCGAGGGTATGAGGTCCACGGCCTCATCCGGCGTTCGTCGACCTTCAACACGAGTCGCATCGACCACCTGTACCGCGACCCCCACGAGCAGGGGGTCCGCCTGCGGCTCCACTACGGGGACCTGCTCGACGGCGACTCCCTGCGCCGGGTCCTCGCCGAGGCCGACCCGCACGAGGTGTACAACCTCGCCGCCCAGTCCCACGTCCGGGTGTCGTTCGACCAGCCCGTGTACACCGCGGACGCCGCGGCGATGGGGACGCTCCGCCTCCTCGAGGCGGTCCGGGAGCGGCCGTCGCCGCCGCGGTTCTACCAGGCGGCCTCGAGCGAGATGTTCGGCGCCTCGCCGCCGCCGCAGAGCGAGGACACGCCCTTCCGGCCGCGCAGCCCGTATGCATGCGCCAAGGTCCATGCGTTCCACCAGGTCGTCTGCTACCGGGAGGCCTACGGCCTGTTCGCGGTCAACGGGATCCTCTTCAACCACGAGTCGCCGCGCCGGGGGGAGACGTTCGTCACCCGCAAGGTGACGCGGGCCGCGGCGCGGATCCGCGCCGGCCTGCAGGAGAAGGTGTACCTCGGGAACCTAGAGGCCCGCCGCGACTGGGGGTTCGCGGGGGACTATGTCCGGGCCATGTGGCTCATGCTGCAGCAGGAGGTGCCGAGGGACTACGTGATCGCCACGGGCGAGTCGCGCTCGGTGCGGGACCTGTGCGAGAGGGCGTTCGCCCTCGTCGGCCTCCGGTGGTCCGACCACGTCGCCCATGACCCGCGGTATCTCCGGCCCGCGGAGGTGGACCATCTCCGCGGGGACGCCTTCCGGGCGAGGGCGGAACTCGGCTGGACGCCGGAGGTCGGGTTCGACGGTCTCGTGGCGATGATGGTCGCCGCGGACGTGAGTCTCGCCGAGCGGGAGCGCCTGCTCCGGGACGCCGGGCACCCGGCCCGCGACGGGAGCGGGGCGTGAGCGGCGCCGCGCCGGAGACCCGGGTCCTGGTGACCGGCGGGAGCGGGTTCCTGGGCGGGCACCTCCTCGCCCGGCTTCGCACGTGGTCCGGCGTGGAGGTGTTCGCGCCCTCCGGGGAGGAGTGCGACCTCACGGACCGCGTGGCGGTCCGGCGCGCGTTCGACGATCTCCGGCCGCAGGTCGTCGTCCACCTCGCGGCCGTGGTGGGGGGGATCGGGGCGAACCGGGCGAGCCCGGGGCGGTTCTTCCACGACAACATGCTCATGGGGCTCAACGTGATCGAGGAGTCGCGTCGGGCGGGTGTCGCGAGGCTCGTCCTGCCGGGGACGGTGTGCTCCTACCCGAAGCACGCCCCGGTGCCGTTCCGCGAGGAGACGCTGTGGGACGGCTACCCCGAGGAGACGAACGCCCCCTATGGCGTGGCCAAGAAGGCGCTGTTCACGATGGCGTTCGCCTACCGCGAGCAGTACGGGCTGCCCTGCGCGTGCCTCCTGCCGGTGAACCTGTACGGGCCGGGGGACCACTTCGACCCGGAGACGAGCCACGTCATCCCCGCGCTCGTGAGGAAGTGCGTCGCGGCGGCGGAGCGCGGAGAGGAGGAGGTCGTCGTGTGGGGCACGGGCCGCGCGACGCGCGAGTTCCTCTACGTCGAGGACTGCGCCGAGGCCATCGCGCTGGCGGTGGAGCGACCGCCGCCGGAGGGCCCGGTGAACCTCGGGGCGGGGTTCGAGGTGTCCATCGCCGACCTCGCCCGGACGATCGCCTCGCTCGCCGGGTTCACCGGCCGTCTCCGGTTCGACCCGTCCTACCCCGACGGACAGCCCCGGCGCCGCCTCGACACCTCCCGGGCGTTCGCGCACTACGGCTGGCGGGCGACGACGCCGCTTCCGGAGGGCATCCGTCGCACGATCGCCTGGTACCGCGCCCACCGCCCCGACGCCTGAGGATGCCGGGGCAGAACCACTCTCCTCGCTCCGCCCCCGTGGTCCGACACCCGTCAATCCGGCGGATCTCCTCTGAGGAAATCGTCCGCTGAGGAAATCGTCCGGACGGCGGAGGATCTCCTCTGAGGAGATCCTCCGTGGCGACCCGGTCCGCGAGGGGTGGTGCTGCCGGGTGGTGGCGAAAAAACGAGCCCGCCTCCGTATTGCGGGGAGAATGCGCGGCGGGCATGAGCGGACGGGAAGAGCCAGTTTCGGGGGCGGGGCGGCGAGACGCCGTGCGTCCCGCCGCGCGCCGCGCCGTCCTCTGGATCGTGCAGGACGGCGTCCTCGCCGGGCCCGGCGCGGCGCAGGTCCTGCCCTACCTCGACGGTCTCGCCCGCCGCGGGTGGCGGCCCGCGCTCCTGTCCGTGGAGAAGGACCACCACCTCGCGGATGCACCGCGGCGCGGCGCGGTCGCCCGCCGTCTGGCCGCCGCGGGCGTCCCGTGGACCGCGCTGCCGTTCGGCCGTGGCCCCGCCGGCCCCCGCACGGCGTGGCAGATGACCCGCCTCGTCGCCGCCGCCCGCGGCCTCGCGCGCCGCTCGGGCGCGGCCCTCGTCCACGCCCGCTCCTGCCTGCCCGCGCTGGCGGCGGCCGCCACCGGACGCCCGTTCGTCTTCGACATGCGCGGCTTCTGGGCCGAGGAGAAGGTCGACGCCGGCCGCTGGACCCGCGACGGCGCCGCCCACCGCATCGGCACGCGCCTGGAGTCGGCGCTGCTCACCCGCGCGGCGGGAGTCGTCGTGCTCGCCCGCGCCGCCCTGCCGCTCCTGCCCCCGCTCGCGCGCCCGGCGGTCGTCGTCCCGACGGCCGTGGACCTCGCCCGCTTCCGCCCCGGACTGCCCCCTCCCGCCGGCGGAGAATCGCTCGCCGGGCGCACCGTGTATGCGGCGGCGGGGGCGCTCTCCGGCTGGTACCTCGGCGGGGAGACCCTCGACCTGCTCGCTCGGGCCCTCGCCCGCGACCCGTCGGGGCACGCCCTCGTCCTCTCCGAGGAGGGAGCCTCGCAGGCCGCCCGGGGACTGGTCGCGCGCGGCGTGGACCCCGCGCGCGTGACCGCCCTCGGCGTCCCGCCCCCGGAGGTGCCGAGGTGGTTCGCGGCCTGCGCAGCGGGCCTGATGCTCGTCCGCCCCGCGCGCAGCAAGCGAGGGTCCGCCCCCACGAAGGTGGGGGAGTTCCTCGCCTGCGGCGTGCCCGTGCTGGTGACCGCCGGCATCGGCGACTGCGACGATCTCGTCGGCGGGACGCGGACGGGGGTGGTCGTGACGGAGACCACCCCCGCGGGGTACGATCGGGCGCTTTCCGCGCTCGACGCGCTCCGCGCGGAGGGAGGCGCGCTGGCGGCACGGTGCCGCCGGACCGCGGAAGAGAGGCTCTCCCTGTCCGCGGCCGTCGCCGCGTACGCGGGCCTGTACGAGACGGTGTCCCGGAACCGGTGCTGATGCCCGTCGCGCTCTCAGTCCCGCTGCTCGCCGAGTCGCCGGGCGCCACGACGGCCACCGTCGGGCGCTTCCTCCTGGCGGGGTTCGTGGTCTTCGCGGCGGCCATCCTCCTGTCTCTCCGCCAGCGCTGGCGGGACCTGCGCCAGGGCGACGTCCGCGCCGAGACCCGGGCGTTCATCGTCTACCTCCTCGCCGCCGGCCTCGCCGCGCGCCTCACGGTGGCCGCGCTGCTGCGACTGCAGGAACTGAACGAGGTCATCGCCCCCGACGAGGCGACCTTCGACGGGAACGCCCGGATGTTCAGCGCGTGGCTGGCCGGGGACAGCCCCTACCGCCTCTCCGCCCGGTATCTCTCGTCTCTGCAGGTGGGCTACTTCTACTTCGTGGGATTCCTCTACCACGTCTTCGGCCCGGTCCCTTTCCTGGCCGTGCTCCTGAACTGCGTGTTCGGGACGCTCGCCGCGCTGCCCGTCCACCGGATCGCGGAGAGCCTCGGCGGGCGCGCCGCGGCCCGCCCCGCGGCCGTCCTGGCGACGTTCTTCCCCTCCGTCCTGCTGTGGTCGACGCTCCTCATCCGCGACTCCCTCGTCATCCTCGTCATCGTCTGCCTGATCGACGCCCAGATGCGCCTGGCGGAGCGCTTCAGCACGAGACGCCTCGTCTGGCTCGGCGTGCTCCTCGCCCTCCTCGGCACGCTGCGCCAGTACCTGTTCGTCGTGCTCATCGCCGCTCTGGTGGCGGCGTTCCTCATCGGGCGGAAGGGCCGGGCGGGGAGGTCCCTGCTCACGGCGATGGCCGCGCTGCTCCTCATCATCGTCCTGACCCGGTTCGTGGGCTTCGGCGCGGCGGAGATGGAGCGCGCGTCCCTGGAGGAGGTGAACCTGCAGCGGCGGTACAACTCCTCCGTGGAGAGCGCCCGCGGGTCCTTCCTCCCGCAGGTCGACATCTCCACCCCGGCCCGCGCCGTCGCGTACCTGCCGGTCGGGATCGTCTACTTCTTCTTCAGCCCGTTCCCCTGGCAGATCCTCTCGCGCAACCAGATGCTGGGGTTGCCCGACGTCCTCCTCTTCTACGCGCTGCTCCCGGCGATCTTCCGGGGCCTCGTGTGGGTGGTGAGGCACCGGCTGAGACAGGCGCTGATGCTCCTCCTCACGGTGGTGGCGATCGCGCTCCTGTACGCGCTCGTGGAGGGCAACGTGGGGATCATCTTCCGCCACCGGGCGCAGGTCCTGGTGCCCCTGATGGTCGTCGCCGGCATCGGCATCGCCGCGAAGCGGGCCGCGCGGTCCGCGACCGCCCCCGCGGCGGTCCCCGACCAGTTTCCGCGCGGGAGTCCGGCGTGAAGACGCTCCTCGTCCTCTCCACGCTGCCGCGGGAGGGTCCCAGCGTGCGGCCGCGGGTCCTCGCCTACGAGGCGGCCCTGCGGGAGAGCGGCATCCGCATGGAGTTCCGTCCGTTCCTCTCCCCGGCGGTCTTCCGCTCCTTCTACGGTCTGCGACGCTCGGACCGCGCGATCAAGGTCGCCGGGAGCCTCGCCGCCTACCTTCGCCGGGCGGCCCTGCTCCTCTCCGGGACCGGGGCCGACGGCGTCCTCGTCCACCGCGAGGTCGTGCCGCGGGGGAATCCCCTGTGCCTGTCGGCCCTCCGCCGCGGCCGCCGCCTGGTCGCCTACGACCTCGACGACGCTCTGTACCTCGCGCCGCGCGACTTCGTGGGCGAGGGGGAAGCGTCCCGCGCGCGGATGTCGAGGCTCAAGAGCCCCGCGGAGACCGACGCCCTCCTCGCCGGGGCGGACATCGTCCTGGCGGGAAACGAGGAGATCGCCGCCCACGCGCGGACGCTGAACGGCCGGGTGCGGGTCCAGCCCACCGTCGTGGACACCGACGTGTTCCGGCCGCGCCCGCGCGAGGCCCGCGCGCGGCCGCTCGTCGGCTGGATCGGCAGCCCCACGGCCGCCTACTGCCTGAAGGCGATCGTCCCCGCGCTCGCCCGGGCGGCGGCCGAGGCGCCTTTCGATCTGCTCGTCGCCGGGGCGGGGGAGCCGATCGAGGTCCCCGGCGTGCGCGTCGTCGAGGCCCCGTGGAGCGTCAGTTCGGAGTCCGAACTATTCGCCTCCCTCGACGTCGGCCTGTACCCCCTGCCGGACAACCCGTGGACGCGGGGCAAGTGCGGGATGAAGGCGATCCAGTACCTCTCCTGCGGCGTGGCCGCCGTCGTGTCGCCGGTGGGCGTCAACTCCCGCATCGTGGCCCACGGTCGCACGGGCACCCTCGCCCGTTCGGTCGAGGAGTGGACCGCCGCCCTCCTCCGCTATCTCCATGACCCCGCGCTCCGTGCGGAGCACGGGGCGGCCGGCCGCGCCGCCGTCGAGGCGTCGTGGTCTCTGCGGGCCCACGCCCCGGCCTTCGTGGCCGCGGTCCGGGAGGTGCTCCGGTGAAGGGCACCTTCCTCCTGACATTCGACGTCGAGCTGGTCTGGGGGCTGTTCTTCGACGCGCGCTGGCGCCGGCGGGCCTTTCGCCGCTACGGCGAGGTGCGGGAGATCTTCCCGCTGATCCTCGACCGGCTGCGACGGCACGACATCCGCGCCACGTTCGCGTTCGTCGGCCACCTCTTCCTCCAGTCCTGCCGGCGCGAGGGCGGGGTGGCGCACCCCGAGATGCCCCGCCCGCGGCACTCGTTCTTCCCCGGCGACTGGTACTCGTTCGACCCCGGGACGGACCGGCACTCGGACCCGCTGTTCTACGCTCCGGATCTCGTCGCCGCGGTCCGCGAGGCGACGCCCCGCCACGAGATCGGGACGCACGGCTTCTCCCACGCCTTCCTCGACGCGGACCGCGAACTGGCGCGGGCGGAGATGGCCGCGGCGGCCCGGGCCGCCCGCGCGGCGGGAGTGACCCCGACGTCGTTCGTGTATCCGCGGAACCTCGTGGGCTTCACCGACGAGTTGAAGGCCGCGGGCTACACCTGCTTCCGCGAGGCGGGGGATGGTGGCCCCCGCGGCATGGCCGCCCGCAGCGGTCCAGCCCGGCGCGTGCTGCGCACGGCCGCCCGCGCCCTGCTCGCGACGCCGCCCGTGGGACGGCCGCGGGTCGTGGACGGCGTCGTCATGGTCCCGTCCTCGGCGCCGCTCCTCGCGGCGCGCGGCCCGCTGGCGCTGATCCCCGCGGCACGGCGGGTGGCGGAGGTGAGGCGCGGGCTCCGGCGGGCGGCGGAGCAGGGCGCGGTCCTCCACCTGTGGACGCACCCGCACAACTTCGTGGAGGGTCGCGGGACGATGCTGCGCGCGCTCGACGGGGCGCTGCGCGAGGTGGCCGCCGCGCGGGACCGCGGAGAGATCGCCGTCGCCACCATGTCGGAGGTGGTCCCGTGACCGCCCTCGATTCGATCCGGTTCGTCCACGGGCCCTGTGCCCTGTGCGGGGAGGACGGCGCCTCCCCGGTGGCGGCGGCCGCGGGGTACGCCGTGCCCCTGCGCGTCGTCCGGTGCCGTGGCTGCGGGCACGTGCGCCTCGATCCGCGGCCGGCGGACGAGGACCTGCCGCGACTCTACGACGAGGAGTACTACCGCGGCGGGGGACCGCCGGGCGCGTGGTCCTACGTGGACGACCGCGAGCACGCCGAGGCCGCCGCCCTGCGGGCGCGCGGCCGCCTCGTCCGGATCGAGGTTCTGTCCCGTCCGGGACGCCTCCTCGAAGTCGGATGCTCGGTGGGGGCGTTCCTCGCCGAGGCCCGCCGCCGGGGGTGGGAGGCGGAGGGCGTGGACCTCTCGCCCTACGCGGTCCGCGCGGCCCGGGAGGCGGGGTTGACGGTTCGCGAGGGGACGCTCGAGGGGGCGGATTATCCTCCGGCGGCGTTCCGCGTCGTGTACATGTCGGAGACGATCGAGCACCTGCCGGACCCGCGCGCCACTGTGCGGGCCGCCGCCCGCGTCCTCGGGGACGGCGGACTGCTCGTGGCGGGGACGGCGAACCACGCGTCCCTGGCGCGTCTCCTGCGGGGCCGGCGCTGGGGGTACTACATGCCGGGCCACCTGCAGTACTTCACCGCGCGCGGGATGGGGCGCCTCTTCGCGGAAGAAGGCCTCGCGGTGGTCCGCCGGCGCTTCGGGGACGACCGCCCCCTGGCCCTCCTCCGCGCCGCCCGCCGGGCGGCGGGGAGGCCGGCCGGCCCTCTCACCGTCGCCCGCGATCTCCTGCTCCGCGTCCGCGCGGGCGGCTTCTCGGCCGGGGCGGGCATGGTCATCTACGCGCGCCGCCGGATGCGGGGAGGCTCGGCATGACGGCCCGGGTCCTCCTCACCGACGGCCACACGCCCGCCGCCCTGGCCGCGGCGCGCTCCCTCGCCGCCGCCGGGCACCGCGTCGTGGCGGTGGTCTCCTCGCGCCACGACCCGTGCGCGGCGAGCGCCGCCGTGGCGCGGACCCTGCTGGCACCCGACCCGTGCCGCGACCCGGACGGCTTCGCGCGGCGCGTGGGGTCCGCGCTGGCGGGCGGGAACTTCGACCTGTTCCTGCCGGTCAGCGACGCCGCCCTGCTGCTCGGCGACCGCCTGCGGGCCTCGATCCCCCGCCGCACCGTCGCCGCGCTTCCCGACCCGGGGCGTCTCGGCGCGCTCCTGGACAAACGGGCCGTCCTGGCGCGGGCCGCCGCGCTGGGCATCCCCGTCCTGCCGGCCCGGACCCTCGACGACCTCGACGGCGCGCCGTTGCCCGCCGTCGTCAAGCCGGGCCGGTCCCGCGTCGTCGCCTTCGACGGCGTGCGGGCGGCCTCGGCCCGGGTGGTGGGGGACCCGGCGGCGCTCCGCGGCGAGATGCGGCGCCTCGCGGCGCTGGGGTTCGGCGCCTACGCGGAACCGTGGATTCCCGGCGAGGGCCGGGGCATCTTCCTCCTCCTCCACGACGGGCGCATCCTCGCGCGCTTCGCCCACCGGCGCGTCCGCGAGGCCGCGCCCCTCGGGGGGCCGTCGGCGGTGGCGGAGTCCGTCCCCGCGGACCCCGACCTGCTCCGCGACGCGGAGCGCCTCGCGCTGGACCTCGGGGTCTCCGGCCCGTTCATGGCGGAGTTCCGCTGCGCGGGCCGCGACCGGGTGCTGCTGGAGGTCAACGCCCGCTACTGGGGGTCCATGGCCCTCGCCGTCGCCTGCGGCGTGGACTTCCCCGCCCTGCACGCCGACGCATTGCTCGGCCGGCCCCGTCCGGGGCCCGCGTCCTGGCCGGGGGGCGTGCGGGTGCGGCACCTCGGCTTCGACCTCCGCCACGCCCTGCTCGCGCTCCTGGGCCCGGCCCCGGGGATCGACGTGCCGTGGCCGGCCCGGGGGGAGACATTGAGAGCCGTTCTCACCGAGCGCGCCCCCGGGATGCTGCTGGCCCGCGGCGACCCGGCCCCCGCGCGCGCGTTCCTCGTGGCCCTCGCCCGGAAGGTGTGGCGCCATGTGTAACCGGATCGCCCTGCTCGTCCTGTGCGCGTGGGTCTTCCTCGCCCCGCTGCCGTTCGGCTCGGTGCCGGGCATCCGGGGCCCCGACGGCGCGCCGGCGCCGGGGTTCCTGGGGTCGGGGGGCGGCTACGCGCTGTTCCTCGCGGCGGCGTGGCTCGCGCTGGCCCTCGTCCTGCCGTCCCTCCTCGCCTCGCCCGGCACTCCGGTGGCCGCCGGCCGCGCGACGCGGTGGATGCTCGGCCTCCTCCTCGCGTTGCCCGCGCTGGCGCTCCTGCAGTGCGTGCCGCTGCCCCTCCACGTCCATCGCCTGCTCGCCCCCGCCCACGCCGCGGATCTCGAGGTCCTCCTGCCGGAGCGGTCGTGGGCGCCGGTCTCCGTCGCCCCCGGCCTCACGGCGCGCGCGGCCGTGTTCCTCTCCGCGCTGGCGGTGGCGGCGCTCGCCACGCTCCGGGCGGCGCGGTCACCGCGCCGGGCGGGCGCCGTGCTGGCGGCCCTCGCCGCCTCGGCCGCGACCATGACCGCGGCCGACCTCCTGTGGCCCGGCTCTCCGTTCCGCCTGCTCTCCGCCGCGCCGCTCGGGGACGTCGGCGTGACGGGCACGTTCATCTACCGGGGCAACTACGCCGCGTTCGCCGCCGCCGGACTCGGGATCGCGGCGGGGGGGCTCGCTCATGCGTTCCGCTCCGGACGCCCCCTCCTCGCCGCGGGCGGCGCGATCGCCGCCGGCCTGTGCGCCGCGGGGCTCGTGTCCGGCGGCAGTCGCGCCGGCCTCGCGGCGGGCGCCCTCGCCGCCGCCGTCGGGCTCTCCGCGTGGTCGCGCTCCCGGGCCGTCCGCGCCGCGGTGGTGGCGCTGGCCGTCCTCGGGGTGCTGGCCGGGGCTCTCTTCCTGCCCTCGCTGCGCGGACGGTTCGCCTATCTCTCCGAGCGGCCCGCCCACGGCTTCCTCGACATCCGGGTCCCGGTCTGGCAGTCGTCGCTCGCGCTCGCCGCGGGGCGCCCGGTGCTCGGCGCGGGCCTCGGCGCCTTCGCCCGGGCCATCCACCTCACGCAGTCCGACCGCGTCCCCGAGGAGATCTGGTTCGCGCACTGCGACCCCCTGAACCTCCTCGCCGAGGGCGGCGCCCCGGCCCTGGCGGCGGGCCTCGGCCTCGCCGCGGCGGGCATCGCTCTCGCCGTGCGCGGCGCCCGGCGGGCGGCCGGCGGACCCTCCGGGGTCGGCACGGCATGCGCCGGGGGACTCGCGGGGCTGCTCGCGATGGCCCTCGTGGACTTCCCGCTCCAGATCCCCGCCACCGCGCTCGCCGCGGTGGTCCTGCTGTTCCTGACGCCCGCGGCCTCCGCCGGGCCCGTGGCGGACCGCCCCGTGGGCCGGCTCCGCGTCCCGGCGGGGGCCCTCGCCGCCGTTCTGGGCGTCGCGTTGCTCGCCCTGGCCTGGCGGGGCCACGTGACGGCCGTCGAACGGGGGGGCGCGCTCACCGAGGGCGAGGCCGCGGCCGCTCGCGGCACCGTCGCCTACGAGGCCCGGCGCTACGACGAGGCGGTGGCGCTGCTGTCCCGCGCCCGGGCCCTCGAGCCGTTCGAGGCGCAGGCCCGCTACGTGCTCGCGCTCGCCCTGAACCGCGCGGGCGACCCCGAGGGCGCCCGCCGGGAACTCGGCTGCGCCTGGCGCACCGCCCGCGGCCGGGCGGAACTCCTCTGGCGCATCGGCTACGCCGCGTGGAAGAAACGTCTCGCCTTCGCCGCCGCCTGCTTCCGCGAGGCCGGGGCACTCCACCCGTGGTACGTGTCCCGCACCTACGCCGAGCTCGACCCCGACATCATCCCGGCGGCGATCCCCCGGCGCGCGGACGCGCTCGACGGGCTCGCCGTCTGGCACGCCGGGCGGGGCGAGTTCGAGAAGGCGGTGGAGGCGTACTTCTCCGCCCACGCCCTCGCCCCGACGCCGGAGCGACGCCGCGCCGTGGCGGACCTCTACCGGCGCGTGGGCCGGGTGGAGGAGGGGCGCCAGCGGTTCGCTCAGGAGGGGCTGTCGTGGCCCGGGGAATGAGCGGGGCTTCCTTTCACGGCACGGGCCGGGGCGGCGACAATCCGCCGGCCATGCGGACGGAAGACGAGGGCAGCCCCGCCGGCCCGGTCCGGTTGTCGGGCATCTCCTGCTTTCTCCCCGCCTACAACGAGGAGGCGAACATCGCCCGCGTCGTCCGCGAGGCGCTCCTGGCGCTGCCCCTCGCCGCCCGGGCGTGCGAGGTCATCGTCGTGAACGACGGCAGCCGCGACGGCACCGGGGAGATCGCGGACGCCCTCGCCCGGGAGGACCCTCGCGTCCGCGCGGTCCACCACCCCGTGAACCGCGGCTACGGCGGGGCGGTGAAGACGGGTCTCGCGACGGGAGCCCTCGAGTGGCTCCTCCTGTGCGACGGGGACGGCCAGTTCCGCCTCTCCGAGGTCGTCCGCCTCGCCTCCCGGGCGGCCGGCCGCGATGCCGTCCTCGGCTACCGCGTGAAGAGACAGGACACCGCCCTCCGCCGGTTCAACGGCGCGGCGTGGACCCTGCTCATGGACCTCCTCCTCGGCCTCCGCGTCCGCGACGTGGACTGCGCGTTCAAGCTGCTGCGGCGGTCCATGGCCGGCGACCTGGACCTGCGGTCCGACGGAGCCATGATCTCCGCCGAACTCCTGGCGCGCCTGCGCCGGCGCGGGGCCCGCATCGCGCAGGTCCCCGTCACGCACCTCCCCCGGACCGCGGGCGTCTCGACCGGGGGCGACCCGCGCGTCATCCTCCGCGCGTTCCGCGAACTCCTGCGGATCCGGGGCTCCCTGCCCCCCCGCCCGGCGGGCCCGCCCGCCCGGGAGGGCCCCCGGCCATGAAGGCCCTGCTCCTGGCGCCCGCCGTCGCCCTCGCCGCGTCGCTGGTGGCCACGCCGCTGTTCATGCGGCTTGCGCGCCGCCTCTCGCTCGTCGACCGCCCGGCCCAGGACCGCTGGAGCCGCCGGGAGGTCCCGCTCCTCGGGGGGGCGGCGATCTTCACGGCGTTCCTCCTCTCCTTCTTCCTCTCCGGCGCCTTCCGCGGACCCGCGCTGGCCGTCCTGCCCGGCGCCGTCCTGCTCTTCCTCACCGGCCTCGTGGACGACATCCGCGGGCTCCGCCCCGCGACCAAGCTCGTCGTGCAGGTGGCGGCGGCGTCCCTGCTCGTGGCCGGGGGCGTGGAGGTCCGGATCCTCGGCGACAGTCTCTTCGCCATCCCGCTGACCATCCTGTGGGTCGTCGGGATCACCAACGCCGTCAACCTCATAGACAACATGGACGGGCTGTGCGCCGGCGTGGGCATCCTGGCGAGCGCGGCGCTGGCGGCCTACGCGGTCCGCTACGGCGACGAGCCGTTCGTGTCCATGGCGCTCACGGCCCTCGCGCTCCTCGGGGCGCAGGCCGGCTTCCTCCTGTTCAACTTCCACCCCGCGCGCGTGTTCATGGGCGATGCGGGGGCGCTGTTCCTCGGCTACACGCTCGCCTCCTGCGCGATCCTCGGCACCTACGAGAACGCGGGCAGCCTGATCCTCATCGTCGCCGCGCCCCTGTTCTCGCTGGCGGTGCCGATCTTCGACACGACGTTCGTGACCGTGCTGCGCCGGCTGAACCGGCGGAAGGTGACCCAGGGGGGCCGCGACCACCTGTCCCACCGGCTCGTGGCGCTCGGCATGAGCGAGCGCCGCGCCGTCCTGACGCTGTACGCCGTGTGCGCGATCCTCGCCGGGCTCGGCGTGGCGATGTCGTACCTCGACCTGTTCGCCAATCTCTTCTTCATGGGCGTGTCGGTCATCGCCGTGGTCATCCTCGCCCTCGTCCTCGGGGCGGTGGCCATCTACCGCGAGTCGGCGCCGGGGCCCGCGGCCGAGGCCGGGGAGGAGATGAGGCGCACGTTCGGCAACTACGCGCGGGTCGCGGCGCTCGTCGTCCTCGACATGAGCCTTCTCTTCCTCGCGTACCTCGGTGCGTTCCTCGCCCGCTACGACGGCGCCATCCCGCCGTTCGAGCGGGACCGGATGCTCGAGTCCCTGCCCGTCGTCATCACCGCGCGGATGGTGTTCCTCCACGTGTTCCAGCTGTACCGGGGGTTCTGGCGCTACTTCGGGGTCCGGGACCTCTTGGCGGTCCTGAAGGCGGTCCTGGCGGGCTCCGTCGCCTCCGTCCTCGTCATCCTGCTCCTCTTCCGCTTCGAGGGTTACAGCCGCTCGCTCTTCGTGGTGGATGCCATGGCGGCGTTCCTCCTCATCTCGGGCTCCCGGTTCCTGTTCCGGGCGCTCACGGAGGCCCGCTACTTCCCGGGGACGGGCGTCCGCGTGCTCGTGCTCGGCGTCGGGGACGCGGGGGACCTCGCCGTGCGCCTCCTGCGCACCATGCCCGGGGAGAGGCGGGTCGCCGTGGGGTTCCTCGACGGGGACCGGGGGCTCCGGTCTCGCCGCATCCTCGGCGTCCCGGTCCTCGGGCGGGCGGAGGACCTCGAGCGCGTGGCGCGGGAGGTCGGCGCGCAGGAACTGGTGATCGCCCGCGTCCTGCCGGCGGAGGAGCAGCGGCTCTTCGTGGCGCGAGCCTCCGCGGCGGGCCTCGCGGTCTGGCTCGCCCCGTCCGCGACGGGGTTCGTGCCCCTCTCCGTCCGGGAACCGGCGGCGGCGGCCGGCCACGTGTTGGACATTGACCACCCGGAGTCGGGAAGGTAGCATTCCGCAGGCTGAGGCCGGATGGGGCGAACGCCCAGGGAAGACGATCGGATGCGCGAACCGCGTGGAGCGCAGAGGATTCTTGCCGCCTTCGTGGCGGTCTGCGCCCTCGCCACCATCGCCGGCGCCCAGGACGCGGCGTTCACGCGAGAGTACGAAGGGCTTCGGACCCGCGTCGAACTGACCCTCCTGTTCCGGGGCCCGGAGCCGCCGGAGCCCCGCGAGTGGCAGAGCCTCGAGGTCGCGATCCGGGAGGCTGCCGCTCTCGCGCAGCAATACCGGGGCAACCCTGACGCCGAGACGCTGTACCGGCGCGTGCTGCTCCTCGGGGCGGACTCCTTCCTCTCGCTCCGGCGCCAGGAGGACGCGCTGGCGCGCTACGAGACGCTGCGCGCCTACGGCGCGCAGACCCCGGAGTTCGTCCCGGCGTCGCTGAAGGCCGCGAAGATCTCCGAGGACATGGCGGAGAAGGCGCCGGACGACGCCACGAAGATCGACTACTACACGCGCTCCCGCGACCGCTACACGGACGCCGGGGACTCCGCCGGCGCCGCGCGGGTGAAGAACCTCCTCCTCGAGGTCCTGTGCCGCGAGGGCCTGAAGCTGTTCGACGAGCAGAACTACGAGGCGTCTCTCGAGAGCCTGACCAGGGCCGAGGGCAGCACGCCGGAGGGCCTCGGGGACTCGGTGCCCGGCCGCCGCCTGAAGTTCCTGCGGGAGGAGACGGGCTACCTGACGCTCGTGAAGGTCGACGTTCCGGTGGCGGGCACGCCCGTCTACGGCAGCGCGCAGGTCGACCTGCGGCTGGCGGGCGCGGCCGCGGACCGCGGCGACCGCCGGGCGCGCACGTTCTTCACGCGCCTGCGCTGGCCTCACGGCGAATGGAACCTCACCCTGTCCTTCGGCGGCGACCCCCTGACGCTGCCGACGATCCGCCATGCCGGCCCCGAGACGACCGTGGAGGTGCCGTCCCAGATGCCCCCGGGCATGGTGTACGTGCCCGCCGGCGGCGGCCAGCGGCCCTTCCTCATCGACCGCCACGAGGTCTCGGTGGCGCAGTACCAGGCCTTCGAACGGGGCTACAAGCCGGTGCTCGGCAAGGACCCGAAGCTGCCGGCCCACGACATCCGTTTCGACAAGGCGCAGGCGTTCGCCAAGGCGCAGGGGAAGGACCTGCCCACCTTCGAGCAGTGGCAGCGGGCGGCCTTCGGCGACGACGGCCGGGAGTTCCCCTGGGGCGCGGGGGACTGGAAGGGGCGGTGCAATCTCGGCACCAACAAGCTGCAGCCGGTGGACTCCTACGCCGGCAAGGGCGAGAGCGCCTGCGGCGCGCTGAACATGGCCGGAAACGTCTGGGAGTGGCTCCGGTCGGGGTACGCCATCGGCGCCTCGTGCATGCAGAAGGACCTCGCGGGCAGCGAGTTCCGCTTCCTGCGCGACCCCCGCCCCGACAAGAGCCGCTGGGACCTCATGCCGGTCTCGGACCGGCCGCGCTATGACAAGTACAAGTTCTCGGACGAGGACGACAACTACCTGGAGGTGGGCCTCCGATGCGTGATCGAACTCTGATTTCGACCGTCGCGCTGCTGCTCCTCGGCGGGCTTCTCGCCGCCGCGGGGTGCGCCGGCACGGGCGGGAACGGGGTGACCTCGGACATCCCGCCGACGGACGTCAAGGGCAAGAAGTTCCTCGATGGGCGCCTCGAGCTCTCCGACATGCACTGGCCGGAGGAGGCGGATCGCGAGGGCCGGTTCACCCTCGCCAACGTCTCGGAGGACGACCTGAAGCTGCTCAACGTGCAGATCGTGTACTACTTCGAGACCCCGAAGGAGGCGGTCGAGAAGTTCGGCTCGGAGAAGGCGGAGCAGAGCGTCAGCGTGTACCGCGGCCAGCAGATCGTCGTCGCGGCCACGCCGAAGACCGACCGGGAGATCCGCAGCATCAACATCACGGTCGAGTTCATGAAGCGGGTCGCGACGGCCGCCCGGACGTGGGACGCCGGCGATCCGCCCCGGGTCGTGCCGGGGACCACCTTCCTCGACGGCCGCCTCGAGTGCGTCGAGATCCAGAACGCCCTCACCGGCACGCCCCCGGCGATCCGGTACCGGATCCTGAACCTCACCTCGGCGGCGATCGAGGACGTCCGCTACTCCGTGGTCCTCGTCCGCCTCCGGGACGGCCAGGTGACGGAGACGCGGTGGCTGCCCACCGACGGGTTCGGGCCGGGGCAGGAGCAGTGGATCGAGCCGGACCTGACGGACCTCGAACCGGACTTCTACGTGGCGATCCTCCTGTTCCGGCAGCAGATCTGACGTGACGGGGTCCGGGCCCGGGCCCGGTCCCCGGAGGACGAATTGGCGGACCTGACTCTCACTTGTCCGAAGTGCAGGAACACGAACAGCGTCCCCGTCCAGGCGGACGTCGAGGAGTTCGTGTGCCAGCACTGCGGCACGAAGAGCCCGGTCATCGGCGACTACGAGGCCCTCGGCAAGACGTTCCGCGACCCCCTGATCGGGCAGTCCATCGCGGACTGGGAGGTCGTCGAGAAGGTCGGCGAGGGCGGTTTCGGCGCGGTCTACAAGGCCATCGACAAGAACCTGCAGCGCCCCGTGGCCATCAAGGTCATGCTGCAGTCGCTCTCGAGCAACCTGGAGTTCGTCCAGAAGTTCTACCGCGAGGCCATCACCGCCGCGGCCCTCAACCACCCGAACATCGTCGGGATCCACCGGGTCGGGCGTGACGAGCAGCGCAACCTGAACTTCCTCGTGATGGAGTTCCTCGAGGGCCGCACCCTGGCGGGCATCCTCGAGGACCGCGGGCCGTTCAACCTGGAGGAGGCCGTCCCCGTCGTCCTCCAGTGCGCGGACGCCCTCGCCGTGGCGCACGACAAGAACATCGTGCACCGCGACATCAAGCCCGAGAACATCATGATGGACAGCCAGGGAGTCGTGAAGATCACCGACTTCGGGCTGGCCAAGACCCTCTCGAGCGACCAGAAGTCCACGAAGGTGATGGGGACGCCGCACTTCATGTCCCCGGAGCAGTTCGAGGGCAAGTCGGTCGACGGCCGCTCGGACATCTACTCGCTCGGCGTCACCTTCTACTTCCTCCTGACGAAGGCGAAGCCCTACAAGGGCGAGAACACCGTCCAGATCATCTACTCGATCCTCACGCAGGAGCCGCAGCCGGTCACCGAGCTCGCCCCGGACATCCCGGAGGAGGTCTGGCGGATCATCCGGAAGATGATCGCGAAGGACCTCGGCGAGCGCTACGCGAACTTCCGCGACGTGCGCAAGGACCTGCTGGCCTTCCAGCAGGCCACCGAAGCGCGGAAGATGAACTGCCCCGCCTGCCGCGCCGTGAACATCCGCGGCCGGCGGTTCTGCAGCCAGTGCGGCGCGAGCCTCGTCGTCCGCTGCGCCCACTGCGGCAAGGAGGAGCCGGCCGGGACCCGGCACTGCAGCGGTTGCGGCGCGAACGTCGAGAACCTGGTCAAGATCCGCGAGAACATGGACCGGGGCGAGAAGCTCCGTGGTCTCGGGGACCTGAAGAAGGCGCTCGGCTTCTACAAGGAGGTGCTGAAGATCGACCCGGAGCACGAGGCCGCGGGGGCCGCGACCCGGGCGATCGAGGCCAGCCTCAAGCAGATCATCCAGCGGCGCACCGAAGTCGACACCCTCGTGGAGAAGGGGCGGCCCGACGAGGCGCTCGCCGCCCTCGACCGGTTCGTGGCGGAGTTCCCTTCCAACGACGACGTGGCGTCCTACGCCAAGACGGTCCGTCGCACGATCATCCACCGGGCCGTGGACCTCACGGTGCAGGCCGCCGAGAAGGCCCGCGCGGAGGGCCGCTTCGAGGAGGCGCTGAAGGGCTACCGCCGGGCGCTGGAGACCGACCCGGAGCGGACGGACATCGCCGAGCGCCTCGTCGATCTCCAGCAGCGCCTGTACGCGGTGGAGGAGACGAAGAAGACGGCCGCCGCCGCCCTCGCCGACGGCCGGCACGAGGAGGCGCTCCGGCTGGCCCGTGAGGTGCTGGAGTTCCGCCCGGACGACGCCGTCGCCCGCGACATCGCGGAGAACGCGAAGCACGGGATCGAGTCCGTCGAGAACTACGTCACCGAGGCGCGGACCCTCCTCGGGGCGCACCGGTTCGAGGAGGCGGTCCTCCGCCTCGACACCGCGGCGGAAGTCAGCCCCCTGGACACGAACGTCAAGTCGCTGCGGGCGGAGCTCGACCGGGCGCGCAAGGAGTTCGAGGGCCGCATCACGGCGGCGCGCGAGGACCTCGCGGCCGGCCGGTACGAAGCCGCCCTGCGCACCGCGGAAGGCCTGTTCGGCCTCCGGCCCGACCTGCCCGCGGTCGTCTCCCTGAAGAAGGAGGCGGAGCAGCGCGTCGCGGAGCAGTCGTTCGAGGAGGAGACGAAGGCGATCCTCGCCGCGGCCCGCAAGTCGGAGGAGACCGGGAACTTCGAGGGCGCGCTCGCGGAGATCGCCGAGGTCCTCGCCCGGAAGCCCGAGAGCGAGGGCGTGCTCGAGCTCAAGGCCAAGGTCGAGGAGAAGATCTCCGAGGTGACGCGGCTCCGGCAGGAGGCCGACAGCCGCCTGGCCGCCGACGAGTACGTGAAGGGCCTCGAGGCACTCCGGGCGATCGCCGCGCTGCGGCCCACGGACACGAAGGTCCAGGAGGAAGTGCGGGCCGTCGCCGCGAAGCAGGCCGAGATCGAGAAGTCCGTCTCCGCCGCCCGGCGGCTCACGGCCGAGGGGCGCTTCGAGGAGGCGGTGACGGAAGTCGACCGCGCCCTCGCCCTCGCGCCGCGGCACGCCGACGCCGCCCGCGTCCGCCGGGAGAGCGTGCGGGCGCTCAATGCCACCCGCAAGCACCTCGCACAGGCCCGGCACCACATCGAGTCGGAGTTGTTCGAGGAGGCGCTCCGCGAACTGGCGAAGGCCCGTGAGGCCGGCGCGCGGGAGGCGGACCTCGCGGAACTCCGGAACGCCGCCGAGGAGGGCCGGAAGGTCCTGCTCCTCGCCGAGGCGTCGCGCGCCTACAACTTCCGCGACTACGAGGGCGCGATCCGCCTCTATGGCGAGGTTCTCGCGTTCGCGCCCGACGACCGGGATGCCGTCAAGGGCGACAAGGTCTCGCGGAAGATGCTCCGGCGGAGCGAGCGCGAGTCCGTCCTGCCGAAGGTCCTCGTGTCCGCCGCGCTCGTGCTGGTGCTCGGCCTCGTCCGGCTCAGCGCGGAGGCCGGCGGGGCGAAGATCGTGAAGACGGTCGCCGACCGGCGGGCGGAGCGGACGGCGCGGACGGAGGACGCCGCTCTCGGCCAGCTGACCGGGCAGGCCGGCCCGGAGACGGTCCCCGGGACCGACGTCCAGCCGCCGCCGCCGGTCACCCCGGAGCCTCCTCCGCCGCCGACGGTGGACCCCGAGGAGCAGCGCCGCCTGGAGGAAGAGGAGCGCAAGGCGAAGGAGTCCGAGGAATTCATCGCCGCCCTGAAGGCCGCGATGACTCTCGGCGGGTTCGAGCGTCTGACGGCGCTGGAAGCCTGCCGGGCCCGCGCGGGCGACGACCCGGAGAAGCGCGCCAAGCGCGAGGCCGCCATCGACGAGGCGGTCCGTCCCCTGGGCAGTGAACTCGCCGGGCAGGCGGAGCGGGTCCTGCTCGAGGGCGACGTGTTCCAGGCCGCCCAGCTCTTCGAGGGCCTGTCCGCGACGCTGAAGCCCGACTTCGCCCAGGAGCTGCGCCTCGCGGAGAGCCGGCAGTTCGCTCTGGCGCTGGCCGATGCGCTCCGCGTGGAACAGCCCGAGGCGCGCCTGACGGCCCTCCGGAGCGTCCAGGCGAGCGCGGGCAGCATCCCCGCGCTCCGGACGCCGCGCGAGGAGCGGCTGAACCGCGAGATCGGCCAGACGGTGCGCGCGTGGGTGGAGGAGGCCCGTGCCGCCACGTCGTGGCAGGAGCGTGCGGCCGCCTACGGCCGGATCCTCGACGACGAATCGGTGCGGGCGACGATCCTGCCCGACGGCACCCCGCTGGTCCGCCAGGTGGAGCCGTACCGCGAGTTCGCGGAAGCCATGGGGCAGGCCGAGGGGCTCTCCGCGCGGCGGCAGTACCCGCAGGCCTACGACGCATACGAGTTCGCGGCGTCGCAGGCCCGCGTCGAAGAGGACCGTCGGACCGCGGACGCCGGACGCGAACAGGTCCGCGTCGCGTGGGTCGAGGCGCTCCGGGCGAAGTACGTGTCCATCTCCTCGCACGACTCGGAGGAGTTCTACGAGCAGGTCATCCGGCCGCTCGCGGAGATGGCCCGGTTCCTCAAACTCAGTCCGGAGGAGGCGTTCCGGCAGATCACCGGGAACTGACCGATCGCGCCCCCGCGCCGAGGAGGCCGGTGGGCGAGGGTGAAGGATGGCTGAACGAGGTTCCATCAGGATCACCGTGTTCGGGGCCACCGACACGGGGCAGGTGCGTGAGCACAACGAGGACAACCTCCTCGTGGCCGACCTGTCCGCGGGGACCCGGGGCGGGGACGGGACACGCCTCTCCGGCGAGAGCGGCGCCCGCGGCGCGCTCATCGCCGTGGCGGACGGGATGGGGGGCGCCGCCTCGGGCGAGATCGCCTCCGCGACCGCGGTCCAGACGGTGCACGACATGTTCGCGGCCCGGGAGATCCGGGAGGACACGCAGGAGGAGGAGATCCTCCGCAGTCTCGAAGCCAGCCTCCGGAAGGCGAACGAGGAGATCTACCAGCGGGGACAGCGGGAGAGCGAGCACCGTGGCATGGGCACGACCATGACCGCCGTCTTCGCCCTCCGCGACCGCCTCTACATCGCCCAGGTCGGCGACAGCCGGGCCTACCTCCTGCGCAAGGGCAAGCTCGTCCAGGTCACGAAGGACCAGTCGCTCATCAGCCAGCTCATCGAGGACGGCACGCTGACGGAGGAGGAGGCCGAGAAGCTGGGCGGCCGGAACATCATCCTCCAGGCGCTGGGCGTGGAAGCGGACGTGAAGATCGCCTCCAAGTCCGTGGAGGTCCTGGACGGAGACACCCTCGTCCTGTGTTCGGACGGCCTGTCGGGGATGGTGAAGGACCCCGAGATCCAGGCCACTCTGGATCGGGAGGCGGACCTGGAGAAGGCGGCCCGGACGCTCATCCGGATGGCGAACGAGGCCGGGGGCCGCGACAACATCACCGTGATCCTGGCGCGCTTCGAAGGCGAAGGCCTGCGGCCGCCGCTCCAGGCGATGGAGGGCGAGGCGGCGGGCGGCGAGGGCGCGGTGGCCGCCTTCGTCGCGCCGGAGGTCCCGAAGGAGAGGAAGCGGCTGTGGCCCCTCTTCGCCGCGGCAGGTGTGCTCGTCGTCGCCACCGTCATCCTCCTCCTCGTCCTGGGCGGGTCGGGCCAGGTGACGTTCGCCTTCCCGGCGAAGGGCGGCAAGGCGACGCTGACGCCCCGCGACGGCAAGGGTTCGCCCATCCGCGTGGACGGCTCCGGCGGCGACCGCGTGTCGGTGGAGGTCGATCCGGGCGACTACTTCATGGACGCCGACCTCGCCCACCACGAGCCCCTCCGGCGGCTTCTGGTGAAGATCAGCCGGGGCGACTCGACCGTGGACGTCCCGCTGCGGCCCCTGCCCGGAAGCCTCGTCCTCCGCGGCGGCGCCCCGGGCACGCGGGTGCGCTTCGTCGCGGGCGGAGTCCAGAACCTCGTCTCTGTCCAGAGCACGGAGGAGATCGAGGTCGCCGTCGTCCCCGCGGGCACCGTGACCTTCCGTCTCGACCGCGACGGATTCGAGACGGCCAGTTTCACGCGGGTGCTCCCGCCGGCGGAGCGGCTCGTGGTCGACCTGCCCGCGCTGCGCGAGATCCTCGGGCGGATCCTCGTGAAGTGCGGGGTGCCGGGGGCGCGAGTGAAGGTGCTCGTGGGGCTCGGCGAGGAGATCACCGCCGTCGCGGACGCGGCCGGGGACGCGGAATTCGACGTCCGCGTGGGTTCCCACCAGCTCGTGGTGACCGCGGAGAAGCACCTGCCGTCGCCCATCCAGACCATCCTCGTGGAGCAGGGCGCGACGCGGACCATCGCCGCCGCGCTCGTTCCGGTGGGCGGCCGCCTCAGCGTGACGGCTCCGCCGGACACGATGCTCATCCTCGTCCAGGGCGGTGTCCAGCGCAACCGCCGCAACGCCAACGCCGAGGGGAAGGCGGTGTTCGAGAACGTCCCGCCGGGCAAGTACGTCGTGCAGGCCACGATCGGGGACCGCCTCGTGGATCAGGAGGTGGAGGTCCGCCCCGCCGAAGACGCGGAAGTGAGGTTCACGGAGTGAGCCAGTCCCGCATCGGTCGCGTGCTCGACGCACGTTTCGAGATCACCGCCCCCGTGGGGGAAGGTGAGATCGGCGTCGTCTACGCCGCGGAGGACCGCACCACCGGGAAGCGGGCGGCCGTGCGGTTCCTCCGTCGGGAGCTTCTGGGCGACAAGGACTTCATGGCCCGCTTCCAGAAGGCGGCGGAGAAGGCGGCGAGCCTCGCGCACGAGAACCTCACGGCGGTCCTCGCCGGGGGGCAGGACGAGGAAGGCATCCCCTGGCTGGCTACGGAGCACTCCTCCGGTCGCACGCTCCGGCGCATCCTCGACGAGGAGAAGCGTCTGCCGCCGGGGCGGGCGTCGGGCATCGCGGCCCAGATCCTCGCGGCCATCGGCGCCGCGGAGGCCCTGGGCATCCGGCACGGGGACCTCCGGCCGGAGAACATCCGGGTCGAGACGGATTCCTCTCTGGTGGAGAGGGTCCGCGTTCTCGACTACGGCATCGCCAAGGGGGCGGCGGAACGCGCGCGGGAATCGGACTCCGGCGAGGGCGAGACACGCACCGGGCTCGCGCTGCGCAGCCCGGCCTACCTCGCGCCGGAGCAGCTCCGCGGCGAGGAGTTCGACTCGCGGGCGGATCTGTACGCCGCCGGCGCGATCCTCTACGAGATGCTGACGGGCGAGACGCCCTTCCCCGGGGGCGACTTCGCCACCTACGTGGCGAACTACGTCGACAAGATGCCTCCGCCCCCGCACGAGAAGGCGCCGGAGAGCGAGATCCCGCCCGCCCTGGAGCAGGCCGTGCTCGCGCTCCTCGCCCGGAAGCCCGCGGACCGGCCGCCGGGCGCGGGCGCCGCGGCGGCGATGGTGCAGCCCTTCGCCACCGGCGCTCCGGCGCCGGTGGCGGAGGCGCCGGCGCGCGGCCTCCAGCCGCTCTCGTTCGCCTACCTCCTCGGCGGCGCCGCGGGCGCGGGAGCCGCCGGCGCGCTGGATCCCTCGTCGGCGGCCCTGGCCGCGGGGACGGGGGCCGGGCTCGGCATCGGCGCCACCGCCGCCTTCATCCTCTTCCCCCGGGTCGGCGAGGCGGCGTTCTGGATCCGCTTCGCCATCGTCTCCGGCCTGGTGGGTGTCGGCGGGGGCATCGGACACTTCATCCTCGGCGGAGAGATCTGGCCCCACGTCTTCCTCCCGGTGTCCGGCCTGCTCGCTTTCGCGCTCTTCTCGCTGGGCTGGGGGCGGCGGAGGGTCCTGATGGCGCTGGCCCTGGGGGCCTGCCTCGCGCCGGCGATCGCGTTCGCCCTCACTCCCGTGGTCGAGGGCGCGGAGTCGCTCCTGGCCATCCAGCGGCTCCTGCGCGGCGCCACCGCCGGGCTGCGGCCGGCCGTCGCGGCGGCCTGTCTCGGCGCGCTCTTCGCCCTCGCGGGCTGTCTCGCCCCGAAGGCGCGCAGGGCGCGATAGCCCGCCGGTCCCGTTCGCGGGACGCCTTCGCGGCACCCCGAAGGGCGAGCGGAGACCCGCACAAGGATTGACGGCGGGCGCCGATATGGGATAACCTGTCGGGGGAGGCGTAATCTGCAGCCTCCAGGGAGGGAGTCCATGCGCTTCCGTGCGCTCGTGCCGCTCATTGCGGTGCTCGCGTTGCCGGGCCTCGCCGTCGCCGCGCAGGTGACCGAACTGCCTCCCGGCGGCACGATCGAGGGGGCGACGCCGGAACTCCCGGCCGTGCTCGCGGTCGACCAGAAGGTCACAGGGCCAGCGGTCATCACCGCCGACGATGGATCCGTCATCCGGCTGAAGGCCAACGCGGTCCTGCGGATGCTGCTTCCGGGCAAGGAGGGGCGCGAGGAGTTCTTCCTCTCCAGCGGCGTGCTGACCGGCGAGATCCGGGCGCGGACCGACCTGGTCCTTCCCGTGGGCCGGATGGTCGGGCCCCTCGAAGGCTCGGCCACGGTGTACCTCGATGCCCAGAGCGCGGAATCGGCGCTGTACAAGGTGGACGACGGGCGGGCCCTGGTCGCCCACGGCGCGATCCCGTATCCCGAGCACCATCTGCTGCTCTCCGCCGGGCAGTCCGTCCTGCTGCTCAAGGAGAAGGCCCGGCTCGATGCGCTGAAACTGGACTCGCTGCCCTACAACACGCAGCTCATGGTGATGATCGCCCGCGTGTCGGGGACGGTGGAGATCGTGCTCGGCATACCGAGGTCCACGATCCTCCTCGTCGAGCAGATCGAGAACGGCGCCAAGACGAAGATCTCGTCGGACGCCGGCTCGCAGGGCGGCCGGGTCAGCATCCAGACCCTCGTGGAGTCGAGCACCGGCATGGGCAAGTCGGGCGCCATCGGCCCCGGCACTTTCGCCATCATCGACAACACGACGGGCACTCTGACCTTCGGGGAAGAGGAAGAGATCGACTACGGCGCGATGATCCGGACCGTGTCGCTGACCAGCGAGTTCCAGGTCCTCGCGCTGTCGAACTTCAATACCATCGCGCCGCAGAACCTGAAGCGTTAGGTGGGAGCGCCGGCGCGGCGCGGTGGCGCCGCGGGCCGGCAGGACGCGGTCGGGGCGCGGGCCGCGCGAGTTTCGGGCGTGGGGATTGCGTTCTCGGTGGGTGGGGCGGGACCGGTCGCGATGCGCCGGGAGAGAACGACTCGAGGGCGTGAGGAAGGGAACTGAGATGCGCAAGGCACTGTGGCTGCTGGCGGCGTGCGCCCTCCTGGCCGGGGGTGCGGCGGCGGTGCGAGCCGAGGACGGCGTCCTGGAGTCCGTGGACGAGTTCCTGCGGCGGACCTCCGACCAGATGGAGCTCGACTTCCCGCTGCCCAAGACCCGCCTCGCCACCCAGTTCGAGCAGAAGATCGTCTACGACGACAACATCTGGCAGAACGACGACCACGAGCCCTACACGCACGGCGTGGAGTGGGACGTCAGCAGCGAGACGAGCATCAACCTCGGACTCGTCCAGCCGGTCAACGAGACGTACTCGAAGCTCTTCAAGCGCGGCTTCCTCTCCTTCATCGACTACGACGTGACGGTGGTGGAGTTCATGCGGCGGGGCAGCACGGACCGGATCGACCAGAACGTCAGTTCCGACCTGTTCGGGTTCCTGACGGACTGGATGTCCGGCGCCGGCGAGCTGAACAACCTGTTCTACGAGTTCACCGGCGACTGGTCCGACGTCAGCGACCCGCTCGACCTGGAGGTGTTCGACCTGTACTCCTTCACCTCCGCGGAGACCTCGAACCTGCGCCGCACGGCCTGGGAGCTCATGGGCAAGTTCGGCTACCGCGGCAGCCGCGCCGACTGGTGGGTGAGCGCGGGCTACGACCGGCTGGTGTTCGACGACGACAAGTTCGAGCAGGCCGACCACCGCTTCTGGCGGGTCGCCGCCCAGGCGGGCCTGCGGCCGGAGATGCTGGGGGCCGAAAAGCGGCTGTTCGTCGAGTACTCCGCCGAGTGGCTCGCCTACATCGAGGATCTCCTCAACAACGCGATCATCCACCGCGCCGTGCTCGGCCTCGAGGGCTCGGTGATCTCGAAGAAGGTGAACTTCCTCACCGAGGCGGGCGTGGTGAACTGGAGGACGCACTACACCGCGGACATCCCGCCGCGGCCGGACGAGGAAGAGGGCAAGAACGGCGAGGACATGGACGCCAGTCGCTACTGCGGCTTCCTCGGCCGGCTGGAACTCGAGTTCCGCCCCTGGGAGAACCTGAAGGGCACGCGGTTCTACCTCGACGTCAACCGGGACCTGAACTGGTCGGCGATCTCGAACTACCGTCGCGACCGCAGCGTCTATCTCGCGGCGGACCACGAGCTGATGCCGAAGAAACTCCTCGGCACGGTGCGGGTGGGCCTGTCCGAACACCACCCCTCGATCGGCCCGCGCCGGCGCCTGCTCGAGGTCGGCTTCACGTTCGTCTACAAGCTTCTCGCGCAGGCCGACCTGACGTTCGAGTACGTCCACCGGCGCCAGAGTTCGACTCAGGAGGTCGTCGCGACGACTCCGCCGCAGGACAACGACCCGCTGGACCCGAACGACGACACGATCGAGACCGACGGCGACTTCGACCAGAACCGGATCTCGATCGGCATCCGCATCCGGTTCTGACGCGCCACCACTCGCCCGGGGCCGGCCTCTCGTCCGGGAGGGCGAGCGGCCCTCCCCGGGCATCGTGTAGAATGCCGGGCCGATGAACAGACCCCTCCTCCTCGTCGCTCTGCTCGTCGTCGGTTGCGCGAGCCGGGAGCCCCTGCCGCGGCCGAACGGCGGCCCGTCCGGCGTCCCGGGCCCCGGGCCCGGGCCGCCCGCGGAGCTCCGCCCCTACTCGATGGGAGTCATCGCGCGGGACTAGCCGCTGTACCCCGGCGCCGAGATCCATGTGTCGGTGCAGGGGCACGCGGACCTGACGATCCAGCGCAAGATCCCGCCGGACGGGCGCATCCCGCTGTACTTCGGGCCCGGGAGCGGCGACGGCGACGTGTCCGTGAAGGCCGCGGGGAAGCGGGTTCCCGAACTGGAGGCGGAACTGCGCGGCCACTACTCCCGCGTGGTCTCTCCGCCGTACGTCACGGTCCGCGTGGGCGTCTACGAGCCGAAGTGGGTCTACATCGCGGGGGCCGTGAAGACGCCGAACCAGTACCGCCTCCCGGACGAGCAGCGGATCTCGCTGGTGCAGGCCCTGACGATGGCGGGCTGGTTCGAGCCGTCCGCGGCGGACGACCGGGTGCGGATCATGCGCATCGACCCCGCCACCGGCCGGCGGTTCTTCCTGCCCCCGATCGACGTCCGGCGCATCGTCGCGGAGGCCGACGTGGACTGCGACATCGCCCTCGAGCCCGGCGACACGATCACCGTCGATTCCGGCGCCAACCAGTCCGTGTACATCTTCGGCCACGTGGGGCAGCCGGGGGAGTACCGGTTCGAAACGGGCCTCAGCCTGTCGCGCCTCATCACGCTGGCGGGTGGCCTCAAGGAGTTCGCGAAGACCACCGACATCCGCGTCCTGCGCACGGACGCCGCGGGCCAGCCGCAGGTCCAGTACGTGGACCTGGAGGCGATCTTCGACGACGAAGCGCCGGACTTCATCCTCGCGCCCGGCGACGTCGTGCGGGTGGACGAGAGGTTCATCTGAGCCAGGAAGGACCGGTCGTTTGCGCCTGAGCCTCTTCGAGATGCTGCGGGAACTCGCCCGACGCCACTGGCTTCTGATCCTCATCGTGCTCGTCGCCGGGCTCGCGGGGGGGTATCTGTACACGTCCCGCCAGCGGCCGGTCTACGAGGCCGACACCCAGCTGAAGATCGTGCGCGGCACCGTCGGGCGGGCGAGCGGAGGCTTCGAGTTCTCCTTCGAGGAGGACCAGGCCTTCTACAACACCCAGTACATGCTGCTGAAGACGCAGCTGGAGTGGGCGGACCAGGCGCTCGACCGGGCCGCGTGGCTCATCCTCGACCGGCTCGGCCTGGGCGCCGCCGACCCGGAATCCGCGGCCGCCGAGGCGGTGGCCCGGCTGGGACCGACCCTCGACGAGTCCGAGGTCGCCCGGATCGGCGCCCCCGCGGAGGCGTCCGACTTCCCGTTCGGCCCGGATCGGACCTGCGACCCGCGGGTCCGGCGCTCGCTCGACGCGGTGCGGCGCGACGTGCTCGGCGAGCGGTGGGGCCTCACTCCCGACGTCATCCTGGCCTCGGTCCGCGCGGAGCCGGTCCCCGGGACGTACCTCGCCCGCCTCTCCTACAATGCCGGCGACCCGGGGATCGCCGTGTTCCTCGTCAACCTGTACGCGGAACTGTACCGGGACGTGTCGCGGGAGGAGCGCAAGGAGGCGTTCGAGGACCAGGTCAACCGCCTCGGCCAGCAGCGCGAGGAGTCGAACGACAAGTGGGAGAAGGCCCAGGAGGAGTTCCGGGCGTTCCGCTCGGAGCACCCGGACCTGTGGCTCGGGGAGCGCCTGAACATCCCCCAGCAGGAAGCCACGGCGCTCTCGTCCCGCATCCACGAGCAGGAGACGGAGTTCCTCCTGCGGGAATCGGAGGAGGCGAACCTCCGGTCCGTGCTCGGACGGGCCGGCATCGACGCCGCCGTGTCGCCGGAGGGGCTCGCCTCGCTGTCCGTCCGCGGCGAGCAGGGGGCGCCGGTCAACGAGCGTCTGGCGAAGGACGCCCGGATCCTCGGCCTGGCCATGGTCGAGAGCGACCCCGGCGTCACGGCCCTCGGGAAGCGTCTGGAGGACCTGGAGCGGGAGCGCGCCGGTCTGCCCCTCGACCTGACGGAGGAGAATGCGCGCGTCCGGCTCCTGCGCGAGCGGCTCGCCGAGGCGCAGAGCGCTCTCGGCCGGCAGGTGGAGGCGGTCGTCCTCGACTACCTGGAGGCCGGAGCCCGCGCGCGGCAGACGACAGAACGGTTGCGCGAGCGGCTCGCCGAGAAGCAGGCGGCCTCGCGCACCATCGACGAGCAGTACGCGCGCCTCGAGGAGCTGTCGTCCCGGATCGAAGTGCTGCGTGCCGAGAAGGAGTCGCTGGACCGCGGGTACGCGACGCTCTCCCGCCTCTTCGAGCAGAGCGGGCCGGGGCAGGTCCCGGGGCGCCTGTCGATCGAGAACATCCGGCTCGAGCGGCGCGCCCGGATCGCCGATGCCCGCCAGATCCGGCCCAACAAGGCGCTCCTCTTCGCGCTGTCCGTTCTCGGCGCCCTGCTGCTCGGCCTGGGGATCGCGTGGCTCCGCGAGTACTTCGACGACACGGTGAAGACGAAGGCCGACTTCGAACGGTTCATCTCCCTGCCGGAGATCGGGTGCATCCCCCGGATCGGCGGGCGCGACCCGGCGGGGAAGGACCTCGTCACGCTCGAACAGCCGAAGTCCGAGGTCGCCGAGGCTTTCCGGGCGGTGCGGACCGGGATCCTGTTCTCCCGCCGGGACGAGGAGATCCGGAGCCTGCTCGTGTCCTCCGCGACTCCCGGCGAGGGCAAGACGACGGTCGCGACCAACCTCGCGATCACGATGGCCCAGGCGGACCGGGGGAGAGTCCTGCTGGTCGATACCGATCTGCGGCGGGCCCGGATCCACAGCGCCTTCTCGCTCGACAACCAGGTCGGGCTCACGAACTGCCTCGTGGGCTCCGCCGACCTCGCCTCGGCGGTGCGCGAAACCCCGGTGAAGAACCTCTTCGTCCTGACCGCCGGACCCACGCCGCCCAACCCCGCGGAGCTGCTCGGCGGGCGCCGGATGGCGGAGATGCTCCAGCGGATCCGCGAGGAGTACGGGAAGGTCGTCCTCGACGCGCCGCCGATACTCCCCGTCACCGACGCCTGCGTCCTGGCGACGCTGGTGGACGGCGTGTTCCTCGTGGTGTCGCTGGGCCAGACCTCGTGGCGCCTCGTGAAGCGGGCGCAGGAGACCCTGAAGGCGGTCGGCGTCGACCCCGCCGGGGCGATCCTCAACTGCGTCCGGGGATCGGGGCCGGGGCAGGGCTACCGCTACCAGTACGAAGACCGCCGCTGACGCCGGGCGGCGTCCCCTCTACAGGACGAACAGGAACAGGGCGGCCACGGCCGCCAGCGCCAGCAGGATGCCCACGAGGACCAGGGGCTTCGGCCCGGCGCGGGGCGCCGCCTCGCTGACGGTGGGCTTCGCCGCGGCGGCGGGCGTGGACAGCATGCCGGTCTGCTCGTCGCTGCGCGCCTGGAAGACCTTGCGGGTGGTCTCGTTGGCCGCGGCCGCGCCGGTGGCGGGGGGCGTGTCCGTGAGCTGAGGACCGTCCAGGCTGTCGAGGATGCTGTGGAGCGGGCTGCGGAAGCGGACCTCGGTGTGGCCGACGCCGATGACGTCGCCGTCGCGCAGGATGCGCGATCCGGTCACTCGCTCGCCGTTCACGGTGATCCCGTTCTTGCTGCCGAGATCCATGACCGTGACCTTGTCGAGGGCGCGGCGGACGAGGGCGTGGCGCCGCGAGATCGACCAGTGCTTGAGGATGAGGTCGCAGTCGCTCTCGCGGCCGATCTTGTACTCCCGGTCCTGCCGCAGCTCCACCCGGGTGCCCTTCTCCACGTCGTTGACGACCTCGATGACCGGTGGTTCGTCCGTCTCGCTGATGCCTCCGAGAACCTCCTTGATCATGTTCATGGCGACCATGGAGGTCCGCTCGGCGGTCATCTCGGTGAGCGCCACCCCGGCCCGGCCCGCGCTGATGAGGAAGCCCCCGATCCGGACCGGGACCCCGAAGGGCAGCGGCGCCGGCTCGTTCGGAGTCAGCGGCCGGCCGGCGAGTTCGGTCGCCGGGCCGGTGCCGAGATCCACGAGGAACAGGTTTCCGTCGCGGACCTCGATGCGCGCGTGGTCGGGCCCCACGCTCATGTCGGGGATCCGCACGTCGCAGTGGGAGTGCCGCCCGATCGTGACGACATCCTTGGCGAATTCGAGGTCGTAGGACTTCGATGCGCCTTCGACCGTGCACTGGATGGTCAGCTTGAGGTCCACTGTGTCCTCCGGATCCCCGCGGGATTCTAGCCCCTGCCGGCAAGAGCCGCCAATGAACGCCTGCGTGGGCCCCGCGGGGCGGGAATCCGGGAAGGCCGCACCGGGCGAGGCCGGTTCCGGTACAATCGCCCGACTTCGCGTCGGGAGGCTCGCATGCGTGCCCGGAACGTGTTCCTGTGGGTCAGCCCCTTCGTCCTCACCGCCGCCCTCGTGGGATTCCTGTTCGCGCGGAACATGTACGCCCGGGAAGGCGCCGCCTACTGGAACGAGAACGTCGCGGAGCAGGTCCGCGCCCTCGTGGCCCGCGACTACGTCGACGACATCGGCGAGGACCGCGGGCGCGCGCTCTTCTACGCGGCGATGGAGGGCTACCTGCGGGCGCTCGATCCCTACTGCTCCTTCTACGACCCCGAGGAGCGCAAGGCGATGGACGAGCAGACCAGCGGGGAGTTCGGGGGCGTCGGCGTTCTCGTCCGGATCCAGGACGGGAGCCTCGTCGTCAGCGGACTCCGCCGCGGCGGGCCCGCGGAGCAGGCGGGGGTCCGCCTGCTCGACGTCATCGCCGCCGTGGACGGGCAGTCCGTGGCGGGACTTCCCGTGGACGACATCACGACCCGCATCCGGGGCGCGCCGGACACCACGGTCCGGGTCGGCCTGCGCCGCGGCGAGCAGACCCTCGAACTCACCTTGACGCGCAGCCGGGTGAAGAGCGATTCGGTGGTCGGTGTCCGGATTCTCGACGCCGCCCGGGGCATCGGCTACCTGCGGGTGGCGGCCTTCGCGGAGAACACCGGCGAAGATGCCGCGGAGGCCCTGCGGCACCTCCTCGCGAACGGTGCCCGCTCGTTCATCCTCGACCTCCGGCAGAACCACGGGGGCGTGCTGGAGCAGGGGGCGGTGGCCCTCGTGGACCTCTTCCTCACCGACGGCCCCATCGTGGAGACGCGCGGGCGCGGGGCCGCGTCGCGGCGCGTGTACGAAGCGACCGCGGAGGGCACCCTCTGCCGGGAGGAGCCGCTCGTGGTCCTCGTGGACGGCGACTCCGCATCCGCCGCGGAAGTCGCCGCGGGAGCGGTCCAGGACCGCCGGCGCGGCCTCCTCGTGGGCGAGCGCACCTACGGCAAGTTCCTCGTCCAGTCGATCCACCGGCTCTCGCCGTCGGACGTCGCCCTGCAGATCACGACGGCCCGCTACTACACGCCCTACGGCCGGTGGCTCCAGCGCCGCGACGACCAGGGCATTCGCGGCGGCCTCCTCCCGGACGTGGTCGTGGCGCGGGCGGCGGAGGACGACCGGAGGATGGAGGAGCTCTTCGGACGGCAGTACGGGATGGAGATGACCGTCGTGGCGGAGGCGCTCCCGGAACCCGACGCGCAGCTGCGGGCGGCCGCCGACCTCCTGTCGGACTTCGACCGTGTCCGGTCCGGGGGGCGCTGAGGGATGCTCGTCCTCGGGATCGACACCTCCTGCGACGAGACCGCGGCGGCCGTCGTCCGCGACGGTCTCACCGTGCTCTCGAACGTCGTGTCCTCCCAGGTCCCCCTGCACCGGCGGTTCGGCGGGGTCGTGCCGGAGATCGCCTGCCGCGCGCACACCGAGAACGTGACCCGGGTCGTGGAGCAGGCCCTCGCGGACGCCGGGGCGGGGTTCGCGGACCTCGCGGGCGTCGCCGTCACGAACCGTCCGGGCCTCATCGGCGCCCTCCTCGTGGGCGTCTCCGCCGCCAAGGCGATCGCCATCGCCCGGGGCCTGCCGCTCGTGGCCGTGAACCACGTCGAGGCCCACGTCTTCGCCGCGGTCCTCGCGGGCGGCGAGTTCCCGCTCCCCGCCGTGGCCCTGGTGGTCTCGGGCGGGCACACCACGCTGTTCCTCGTGCGGGGCCCCGGGGACCTCACGGAACTCGGCCGGACGCAGGACGACGCCGCCGGCGAGGCCTTCGACAAGGCCGCGGCCATCCTCGGCCTCGGCTACCCCGGGGGCCCGGCGATCGACCGGGCGGCCCGGGCCGGAAACCCGCGGGCGGTGCCGTTCAAGCGGCCGTACCTCGCGCCGGAGTCCCTCGACTTCTCGTTCTCCGGGCTGAAGACGGCGCTGCTCTACCACGTGCGAGGTCAGGACTCCCGGGGCGCGGCGGGCGGTCCGCGGGCGGGGGTGGACGTCGCGGACGCCGCGGCGTCGTTCCAGGAGACCGTCGTCGACGTCCTCGTCCGCAAGACCCTCCTCGCCGCGGAACGCGCCGCCGTCCGCCACGTGGTGCTCGGCGGGGGCGTGGCGGCGAACTCGCGCCTGCGGGAGCGCATGGCGGAGGAGGCGGCCGCCCGGGGGCTCTCGATCACTCTTCCGCCCCGGGCCCTCTGCACGGACAATGCGGCGATGGTGGCCGCCGTGGGGGCCCGCCGCCTCGCCGCGGGCGCCCGGGACGACCTGTCGCTCGACGCCCACTCGAGGATGGCCTGATGGACCGCGCCCGGCTCACCGACCTCCTCCGGTCCGTCCACCGCGGCGAGACCGCCGTGGAGGATGCCCTGCGGACCCTCTCCGCCCTGCCCTACGCGGACCTCGGCTTCGCCCGGGTGGACACGCACCGCGCGCTCCGGTGCGGGTTCCCGGAAGTCGTGTTCTGCCAGGGCAAGACGCCGGAGCAGGTGCGGGCCATCTCGGCCCGGCTGCTGGAGGGGGCGTCGAGGCTCCTGGCCACGCGGGCGGACCCGGCGGCGTTCGAGGCGGTGCGCGCGGCCGCGCCGGACGCCGTGTACCACGAGTCCGCGCGAGCGGTGACCGTCGTGCGGGACACGCGACCGCCCGAGGGGCTCGTGGCCGTGCTGTGCGCCGGGACCGCCGACGTGCCGGTGGCGGAGGAAGCCCGCGTGACCGCCGAGGCCATCGGGGCAGCCACCCTGCCCGTGTACGACTGCGGCGTCGCGGGGCTCCACCGCCTGCTCGGCGAGACGGAGCGCATCGGCCGCGCCAACGCGGTGATCGTCGTGGCGGGAATGGAGGGCGCGCTCGCGTCCGTCGTCGGGGGGATGGTGGACCGGCCCGTGATCGCCGTTCCCACGAGCGTCGGCTATGGCGCGGCGTTCGGGGGGCTCGCGCCGCTCCTGACCATGCTGAACACGTGCGCCGCCGGTGTCACGGTGGTGAACATCGACAACGGTTTCGGCGCCGGCTTCGCCGCCGCCCGCATCAACCGCCTCCTCGTGGAGGCCGGGGGAGGGAAGGCATGAGGGGGCCACCCGCCCTTCTCGCGCTCGAGGACGGGACGGTCTACCGGGGCACGTCCTTCGGCGCGGCCGGGACCATGGACGGCGAGGTCGTGTTCACGACGTCCATGGCGGGGTACCAGGAGATCCTCACGGACCCGTCGTACTGCGGGCAGATCGTGACCATGACCTGCCCGCTCATCGGGAACTACGGGGTCACCCCGGAGGACATGGAATCCGGGCAGGTCTGGGCCCGGGCCTTCGTGGTCCGCGAGATGTCGAAGATCTCCTCGAACCACCGTTCCCGCGGCGACCTCTCCGAATGGCTCCGGGAGCGGGGGGTGGTGGGTATCGAGGGGATCGACACCCGCTCGCTCACCCGGCGCCTGCGGACCTCGGGAGCCATGCGCGGCGTCGTCTCCTCGGAGGACCTCGCCGCGGACACCCTCGTGGACCGGGCCCGCGCCGCCCCCCGCATGGAAGGGCGGGACCTCGTCGGCGAGGTGACCCGCTCGCGACCGGAGGGGTGGGCGGCGGGCTTCGGAGCCTTCGGGGCTCCGCTGAAGTTCCCGCCTCCCGCGGGCGGCGCCGAGCGCCTGTCGGTGGTGGCGGTCGACTACGGCGTGAAGCACAACATCCTCCGGCACCTGGTGCACGCGGGTTTCCTCGTCACCGTCGTGCCGGCGACGACGACCGCGAAGCAGATCCTCTCGCACCGCCCGGACGGCGTGTTCCTCAGCAACGGGCCGGGGGACCCCGCGGCCGTCGACTACGGCATCCGCTGCATCCGGGAACTCGTCGGCCAGGTCCCTCTGTTCGGGATCTGTCTCGGCCACCAGATGATGGGCCTCGCCTTCGGGGCGAAGACCTACAAGCTGAAGTTCGGCCACCGCGGCGGCAACCAGCCGGTGAAGGACCTGTCCACCGGCCGTGTGGAGGTCACCTCGCAGAACCACGGGTTCGCGGTCGATCACGGGGTGTTCGGCGGCGGCGACGTGGAGCTGACCCACGTGAACCTCAACGACTCGACGGTGGAGGGCCTGCGCCATCGCGGATACCCGGCCTTCTCCGTCCAGTACCACCCGGAGGCGAGTCCGGGGCCCCACGACGCGACGTACCTGTTCGAGCGGTTCCGCCGCCTCATCCTCGCCCGGTGAGAGGCGGCGAAGGAGGCCCCCACGGGCCGCGCCGGGACGAGGCGCGGGCGGGGCCGCGAGCGGGCAGGTTCCGCGGATCCGCTGACACTTCGTCGCCCCGAGACCCGCCACGGGGCCGTGCGGGGTCTCCTGACCGCCTCCGGGCCGCCGGGGCCCGGCCGCGATCCCTCGGTCCGCGGCTCTCGCGTGTGCGAGAATGAGGAGCCGGTCGAGGCGCCTGCCGGGAACGCCCGGACCGCGCGGTCGAGCCGGTGCGGCCGGTGCCGGAGTGGGGAAGAGAGGTCTGCCGAATGGTGACGGTCTGCGTGGTGGGCGCCCAGTGGGGGGACGAGGGCAAGGCCAAGATCGTGGATCTCCTGGCGGGGGAGGCGGACTGGGTCGTCCGCTTCCAGGGCGGTCCCAACGCCGGTCACACGGTCGTGGTGGGGGGGGAGACCTTCCGGCTCCACCTCGTGCCCTCCGGCATGGTCCGGCCGGGGCTCCGCTGCCTCATCGCCCAGGGCGTCGTCGTGGACCCGGAGACCCTCTTCGCGGAGGCCGACGCGCTCGCCGCGCGCGGGCACCCGTTCGAGGGGCGTCTGTTCGTCTCGGACCGGGCGCACCTCCTCCTGCCCTACCACCGGCTCCTCGACGGGCTGAAGGAGACGACGGGCGCGCACCCCACGGGCACGACGCGCAAGGGCATCGGCCCCTGCTACGCGGACAAGGTCTCCTATCGCGGCATCCGCGTGGCGGACCTCATGGACCCCCCTTACTTCGAGAGCCGCCTGGGGGTCGAACTGCAGGCGCGGAACGAGATCCTGACCAGGGTCTACGGCCAGCCGCCCCTCTCCTTCGACGCGGTGGCCGCAGACTTCGCGCACTGGCGGGAGCGGCTGCGGCCGATGGTGGTCGACGGGGTCTCCGTCCTGAACGAGGCCATCGAGCGTGGCGAGCGGGTCGTGTTCGAGGGCGCCCAGGGCTTCATGCTCGACGTGGACGCCGGCACCTACCCCTTCGTGACGGGTTCGAACGCCTCGGTGCTCGGCCTGCCGTCCGGCGCCGGCATCTCCCCGCGGCGGATCGGGCACGTCGTGGGCGTGGCCAAGGCCTACTGCACCCGGGTGGGGGAAGGGCCCTTCCCGACCGAGGACCTCGGTCCCGACGGCGCGCGGATCCGCGAGAGAGGGCGTGAGTTCGGCACGACCACCGGCCGCCCCCGCCGCTGCGGGTGGTTCGACGCGGTGGCGCTGCGCTACGCCGCGCGCGTGTCCGGCTTCGACGAGCTCTCGATCACGAAACTCGACGTCCTCGGGGGATTCCCGGTGCTGAGGGTGGCCGTGGCCTACGAGATCCACGGCCGGCGGACGGAGTCGTTCCCGGCGTCGGTACGGGACCTGATCGCGGCGAGACCCGTGTACCGTGAGTTCCCCGGGTTCTCCGCCGACCTCGGCGCCGTCCGCTCGCGCGATGGACTGCCCGCGGAGGCCCGCGTCTACATCGACGCCCTTCAGGACATGGTCGGCGTGCCGGTCCGGACCGTCAGCATCGGACCGGAGCGGGACCAGACCCTGCGGGGCCAGGGATGAGTCCCGGCCGCCGTCCGGCCACCCCGGACACCCCGCCGGAGAAGCGGCCTTCCCACGTGGCGATCATCATGGACGGGAACGGCCGCTGGGCCCGCCAGCGGGGGCTGCGGCGCGTCCTCGGCCACCGGGCGGGGAGCGCGACGGTCCGCCGCATCACCACCGAGTGCGCCAGACTGGGCGTCGAGCGCCTGACCCTGTACGCGTTCTCCAGCGAGAACTGGAAGCGCCCGAAGACGGAGGTCGATTACCTGATGCGGCTCCTCCGCTCCTTCCTCCGCAAGGAGCGGACGACCATCATGGACAACGATATCCGGTTTTCGGCGATCGGGAGGATCGCGGAACTGCCGGAGCCCGTGCGCGAGGAACTGCGCCGGCGCACGGAGGAGAGCGCCGCGAACCGGGGGATGCGGCTCGTGCTGGCGCTGGCCTACGGCGGCCGGGCGGAGATCGCCGACGCCGCGCGCCGGATCGCCGAGGACGTGAAGGCGGGGCGCCTCGACCCCGCGGCGGTGGACGAGGAGGCGGTCCGGCGACGGCTCTACGACCCGGCCGCACCCGATCCGGACCTCCTGATCCGGACGGGCGGGGAGATGCGGGTCTCCAACTACCTCCTGTGGCAGATCGCCTACTCCGAGCTCTGCGTGACGCCGGTCTTCTGGCCCGACTTCACGGTCGAGCACCTGCACGAGGCGTTCCGCGAGTACGCGCGGAGGGACCGCCGGTACGGGGGGCTCTCGGAGCAAGCATGAGCACGCAGCGCATCCTCATCGCCCTGGGGGCCTTCGCCGTCGTGTTCGGCGTGGTGTTCGTGGACTGGCGTCTCGACGTGCCACTCGCCAGCGTCGCCCTGCTGACCGCGCTGGCGGCCCTCGCGCTGCACGAGGCCTACCTGCTGCTCGCGCGGCTCTCGATCCCCTCGTGGCCCGTGGTGGGGGTGACGGGGCTCGTGGCGCTGTTCCTCGGACGGGCGCTCCTCCCGCTCGCGGGTCTCGACCCGGGGCGGACCGACGCGCTGCTGGCCGTGCTCGCCGCCGCCCTCGTGGTCGTGCCGCTCCTCGTCGACATGGTCCGCCCCGGCGCGAAGGACCGTGGCGGCGGCGAGGAGTTCCGGCGCGCGGCGGGCACCGCGCTCGGGCTCCTCCTCGTGTGGTACCTCCTGTCGTTCCTCCTCGAGCTCCTCCTGATCCCCGACACTCCGGCCCTCGACCGGCGCGGCCTCCGCCTGACGCTGATCCTCGTCCTGGCGGTGAAGGTCGGCGACTCCACGGCCTACCTCGTGGGGCGGACGATCGGACGGACGCGGCTCGTCTGGGTGAGCCCGAAGAAGACGTGGGAGGGCGCCGTCGGCGGCCTCCTCGGCTCGGTGGCGGTGGGTGCCGTCCTCGGCCCGCTCTTCGGACTGCCGATCCTCCCCGGTGCGCTCTTCGCCGCCGTGGCGGGCGTCGCCGGCCAGTTCGGGGACCTCCTCGAGTCGCTCGTCAAGCGCCGTGCCGGGGTCAAGGACTCCGGGGCGCTGCTGCGGGAGATGGGCGGGTTCTTCGACACCCTCGACAGCCTCCTCCTGGCCGCGCCGGCAGGCTACTTGTTCGCCCGTCTCGTGCTGGTGTAACCTTCCTCCTTCTCCCATGCGCGAGGTCATCCCCCTCTCCGGGCTCGACGAGGAACGCGCGCTCTTCGGACCGCGCGACCACACCGTCCGCGCCCTCCGCAAGGCCCTCGGCGTGACCGTGTTCGTCCGCAAGGGGGACGTCTGCGTCGAGGGCGACCCCGATGCCGCGAAGGAGGGCGCCCGGATCCTCCGGCGGATCCTCGAGCGCGTCCGCGAAAGCGGGGACGTGGCGGCGGAGGAGATCGACCGGCTCATCGACTCCGCCCCGGCGGCGGCCCGCGTGTCGGGCGGCGGGGTCGTCCGGTCTCTCGACGGGGCGTGGATCACGCCGCGCACGGACGGACAGCGGCGCTACATCACGGCCCTCGAGACGCAGGGGATCACCATCGCCATCGGGCCGGCGGGGACCGGCAAGACCTACCTCGCGGTCGCCATGGCCGTGGCCGCCCTGCGGAAGGGGCAGTACCGGAAACTGGTGCTCGCGCGCCCGGCCGTGGAAGCCGGCGAGCGTCTCGGCTTCCTGCCCGGCGACCTGCAGGAGAAGGTCAACCCCTACCTGCGTCCTCTCTACGACGCGCTCGGCGACATGCTGGAGTTCTCGGAGATCGAACGGTTCCGGGAACGCGACGTCATCGAGATCGTGCCGCTGGCCTTCATGCGAGGCCGGACCCTCGACCACGCCTTCATCATCCTCGACGAGGCGCAGAACACGACCCCGGACCAGATGAAGATGTTCCTGACCCGCATGGGCCGCAACTCCACGATCGTGGCCACGGGGGACATCACGCAGGTGGATCTGCCGGAGGGGCAGGTCTCCGGGCTCGTCGATGCCGAGCGCGTGCTCCGGGACATCCCCGGGGTGCGGTTCGTCCGGCTCGACCGCGCGGACATCGTGCGCCACCCGCTGGTGCAGGCCATCGTGGAGGCCTACGAACTCCGCGGCCGGCGGGGGGGCGGCCTGCCGGCGGCCGGGGACGGTTCCGCGTGAAGCCCCTGCGCGGCCTGCTCAACGGCGTCCGCGGCCCGCGCAGCCGGCGGGAGCGCGTGGCCGCCGCCCCGCCGGCGCCCGCCCGGCGCGAGCCGGCCCGCACGCCGCCGGGGCTCCCCCTGGCGGCCGGGACCTGCTGGTTCCTGCTGACGGTCCTGTTCGCCGGCCTGCTGGCGGACGCCGCCGACACCGGCTTCGCGGGCGTCGTCGGCGCGCTCATCGTGTCGGGACTCCTGACGGGCCTGTTCGCGGCCTACCTGGGGCTCGCCCACCCGGATGCCCTGCGGTCGCGGGGGCGCGTGGCGCTCGCCTGCGCCGCGGTCGCCTTCACGCTCGTCCTGGCCGCGCTGCACGCGGGGTTCCGGGACGCCTGGCCGCCGGCGCTGCTCCCGCTGCCGGCCGCCTCGATGCTGCTCGCGGTCGTCTTCTCGCGCCGGTTCGCCTTCGACGTGACGGCCATGCTGCTGCTCCTCTGCGGGATGCTCATGCTCCTCGGCGGGCGGATGCCGCGCGAGGAGGCCGTGGAGATCCTGACGGTGCTGGCGGCCGGGGGCGCCACCGCCTGCGTCTTCACGGGCCGGATCCGCACGCGGGGGAAGGTGCTGACCGTCGGCCTGCTCATCGGCGGCGCGCAGGCGCTGGCGTTCTCCGCGCTGGGGCTCGTGGGCGGCGGCGGGGCGGCGCCCCCGGTGCTCCACCGGGTCTTCTGGGGGCTCGCGCACGGGGTGCTCACCGGGTTCGTCCTCTCGGGCATCCTCCCCCTGGTGGAGCGCGTGTTCCGGGTGTCCACCGACCTGAGCCTGCTGGAGCTCGGCAACATCGCGCAGCAGCGCCTGCTCCGGCGGCTCCTGCTGTCGGCGCCCGGCACCTACAACCACTCGTTCGTCGTGGGGATGCTGGCCGAGGAGGCCGCGGAAGCGGTGGGGGTGAACCCTCTCCTCGCACGGATCGGCGGCTACTACCACGACATCGGCAAGATCCTGAAGCCGGAGTACTTCGGCGAGAACGAGGCGGTCCCGGGCCAGCGCCACCTCGCGCTCTCGCCGACGATGTCCACTCTCGTCATCCGGGCCCACGTGAAGGACGGCGTGGAACTCGCGCGGCACCATGACCTTCCGCGGGCGGTGGTGGACATCATCCGGGAGCACCACGGCACGACGCTCGTGGAGTTCTTCTACAACGAGGCGAAGCACCGGGCGGCGCCGGGGCAGGCGGTGGAGGAGACGGCGTTCCGCTACGAAGGGCCGCGGCCGCGGACCCCCGAGGCGGGCATCGTGCTGCTCGCGGATTCCGTGGAGGCGGCGACGCGGTCGCTCGTCGATCCGAGCCCGGCCCGGGTGGAGGCGATGGTACGCAAGATCGTCTCGGCGAAGCTGTCCGACGGGCAGCTGGACGACTGCGGGCTCACCCTCCGCGACGTCCGGAAGATCGAGGAGTCGTTCGTGAGGGTCGTGGCGGGGATCTTCCACCGCCGGCCGCGGTACGACGTGCGCTCGACCGAGGCGTCCGCGCCGCCCCCGCCTTCGCCCGCCCAGGAGGAAGCGTGATCCGGGTCTCGCTCGCCGACGAGCAGGAGTCGCTGCGCGTGGACCGGCGGCGGTTCCTGCGCGAGGCGGCCCGGGTCGCACGGGAGGCCGGACTCGAGGGGGAGTTCTCGGTGGCCCTCGTCACGGACGCCCGGATCCGGGGCCTCAACCGCCGCTATCTGGGGCACCGGGGGGCGACGGACGTCCTGGCGTTCCCGCTGGGGGCGGGGGCGGGCGAGATCGTCGTGTCCGCCGAGCGGGCCGTCGCGGTGGCCCGCGCCCGGGGCGTCGCCCCCCGCGCGGAACTCATGCTCTACGTCGTCCACGGCCTGCTGCACCTCGCGGGGTACGACGACCACGACCCGGAGGACGCCCGGCGCATGCACGCGAGGTCTCTGAAACTCTTGCGGCACCTGGGGTACCGCAATAAGATCACCGCTCCTTTCCGCCGCCGCACGTCCCCACGGAAGCGCCGCTCGTGACAGAGCAAGAGCCATCGAGAGAGCCGGACCGCCAGCGGATCCCCGGCTACACGCTGCTCCGCAAACTCGGGCGGGGGAGCATGGGGGCCGTCCTTCTGGCGCGGCAGGATTCCCTCGGCCGGGAGGTCGCGGTGAAAGTCCTCGCGCCCCGGTTCGCGCGCAACGAACGCTACGTGCGCCGCTTCTTCCGGGAGGCGCGGGCGGCGGCGCGGCTGAGCCACCCGAACCTCGTCTCGGCCATCGACGTCGGCGAATCCGGGCTCTACAAGTACTTCGTCATGGAGTACGTGGACGGCCCGACGGTCGCCCAGGTGCTGGCCCGCGGCGGCGCCATGGCGCCGGAGCGGGCGGTGGCCATCGCCGCGCAGGTGGCGCGGGCCCTCGACCACGCTTTCGTCAGCGACCTCGTCCACCGGGACGTGAAGCCGGGCAACATCATCCTGTCCACCCGGGGCGTCGCGAAGCTGTGCGACCTCGGGCTGGCCAAGGAGCTGGAGGAGGGGGGGAGCGAGTCGCACGAGGGCCAGACGCTCGGCACGCCGGACTATATCGCGCCGGAGCAGGCGCGGGGCGAGGCCGACATCGACACCCGGGCGGACATCTATGCCCTGGGAGCGACCCTGTTCCACATGCTCACGGGGCAGGTGCCGTTCCCCGGCCCCAACCCGGCGGTGGTGATGGCGAAGCACATCACGGAGCCGGTGCCGGACCCCTGCCGTGTGCGGCCGGAGATCCCGCCCTCGCTGGCCGCCGTCGTCCGGCGGATGATGGCGAAGGACCGCCTGGACCGGTACCAGACTCCGGCGGAGGTCCTGCAGGCGCTGGCGGCGGCCGACGACGGCACGAACCAGACGGCGGCCGACGGGCCGGCCCAGAGGGTGATCCGCCGCCGGCGTCGGTTCTGAGGACGCGGCGGGGGCGCCGGGGAGGGCTCAGATCTTCGAGATCTTGCCGGCCTTCAGGCAGCGGGTGCAGAGGCGCACGCGGCGCATGCTGCCGCCGACCTTGGCCCGGACCCGCTGGAGGTTCGGCTTGAAGGTGCGCTTGCTGCGGCCCGTCACTTTGCGGCCGACGCCGCCCTTGGCCTTCGCGAGGCCGCGACGGGTGATCTGGTTTCCGACTTCCGTCCTCTTGTTGCAGAATTCGCAGACGCGCGCCATGGTGCTGCTCCGCGGGAATTGCCGGGGAAAACCACGATTCTAGGGTCCCCGGGGCGCGGCCCAAGGATTTTCGACAACGTGTGGCCGGGCGAGGGGGCCCCGGGCGAAGGAGACGATGGGCCACGGACGACGACGATCGGTGTTCCGCCCCCTGCGGCAGGCCCTCGACCGGGTCTGGCCGGCGCTCCTCGGGCTGGCGATCCGCGCCCTGTCCCGGCTCTCCCTCCGCACGGCGGACCGCCTCGGGCGCTGCGTGGGGCGCGCCATTCACGCCCTGCTTCCGCGCCTGCGGCGGCAGACCCTCGACCACCTGGCCCGCGGCCTCGCCGGGCGGACGTCGCCGGCGGAGCGGTCGCGCCTGGCGCGGGAGTCCTTCGAGATGCTGGCGGCCGCGCTCCTCGAGTGGTTCGTCCTGACGCGCCGGGGGCCGGTGGCGGCCACGCGGTGCGTCCGGCGGGTGGACGGCTTCGACCACGTCCGGGCGGCCCAGGCGGCGGGGCGGGGGCTGATCATCGTCACCCCGCACTTCGGGCTGTTCGAACTGATGCCCGTGGCCTTCCTGCAGTGGGGCGTTCGCGGGAAGGTCGTGGGGCGCAAGCCCGACGACGAGGGGTTCGAGGCGCTGCTGTCCTCCGTCCGCCTGGGCATGGGAGTGGAGACTCTCTACCAGAAGCAGGCCCGGGAGATGATGCGGACGCTCGGCCGCAACGAGTGCCTCGGCATCCTGCCGGACCAGGACATCGACAAGCTGCCGGGGATCTTCGTCCCGTTCTTCGGCCGGGAGGCATACACCGCCACCGGCCCGGCGGCCCTGTCGGTGACCACGGGGGCCCCGATCCTGCCGGCGTTCCTCTACCGCGTGGGGCCGGGCCACCACCGCCTCGAGGTCCGACCGCCGGTGCCCGATCCGGGGGGGGGCCGGGATGAGCGCATCCGGGCGCTGACGCTCGGATGGTGCCGGGAGTTCGAGCGCGCCATCGCCGGCGACCCCCGCCAGTGGGCGTGGGTCCACCGGCGATGGCAGACGACCCCGGAGAGCCTCGCCCGCCGGCGCGGGGGAGGACCCGGCGGCGCCGTGACCCCCACCCCCGGGGAGGCGCCGGCGGGGCGGCGCGCCGGATGCGACCGGTCGACGATCGGTCAGGACTCGCCCACCGCGGTGGCCAGCGCCACCCCCTTCGTGTGGGTGATCGAGAGCAGGATCTGCCGGATCCCCAGGGCGCGGGCCCGCGTCTCGGCCCCGCCGACGAGGTGCACGACGGGGATCCCGTCGGTGTCCCGGAGGACTTCGATGTCGGCGAACCGGACGCCCTTCGCCCACCCGGTGCCGAGGACCTTCATGACCGCCTCCTTCGCCGCGAACCGCCCGGCGAGGAACACGTCGGGCGTCGCGCTCGAGAGAAGGAGGCGCTGCTCCGCGGGGGACAGGATCCGCCGCTCGAAGGCCGCTCCCCGGCGGGCGCGCGCCCCCTGGATCCGCTCTATCTCCACCGCGTCGATGCCGATGCCACGGGCCATGTCCCGAGGGAACTCCGGGCGCCGGCCGGGGCCAAGAAGAATCGCCGCCGGACGTCCCGTCCACATGGTCCGCACGCCGCGCGGAGCCCCCGGTTACAATCGCCGTCAAACCTGCTTTACGGCCGGTTCCGCGCCGCGAGGAGAACTTGGAGCCCCTGACCGCCGACGCCACGGAAGCGCAGCGCGCCGCCATCACGCACCTGTCGGGGCCGCTCCTCGTCCTCGCCGGCCCGGGCAGCGGGAAGACCCGCGTGGTGACCCGGCGCATCGCGTGGCTCGTGGAGCAGGGCGTCCCCGAGGAGAGCATCCTCGCGATCACCTTCACGAACAAGGCGGCGGAGGAGATGCGGGAGCGCGTCCACCGCCTCGTGGGGGGAAAAGGACTGTGGGTATCCACTTTCCACTCCATGGGCGCGCGGTTGCTCCGGCGCTCCGCCGAGCGGATCGGCCTCTCGGCGAACTTCACGATCTACGACGACGACGACCAGGCCCGGGTCGTGCGCGACGTCATGCGCTCGATGGACATCGACACGACGCAGTTCCGGCCGGACGCCGTCGTCTCTCGCATCAGCCGGCTCAAGTCGGACCTCGTGCCGCCGGAGAAGGCCCGCGGCCGGGCCTTCGACTTCTTCTCGGAGGTCGTCGCCCGCGTGTACCCGGCCTACGAGCGCCGCCTGCGCGAGGGCAACGCCGTCGACTTCGACGACCTCCTCGTGCGCACCCTGGAGATGCTCTCGTCCTGCGAGGACGTCCGGCAGCACTACCGGGAGCGGTTCCGCTTCCTCCTCGTGGACGAGTACCAGGACACGAACCGCGTGCAGTTCCTGCTGCTCCGCGCCCTGACCGGGCCGGAGCGGAACGTGCACGTGACCGGGGATCCGGACCAGTCGATCTACGGGTTCCGGGGCGCCGACATCCGCAACATCCTCGACTTCGAGAAGCACTACCCGGACACCCGGGTCATACGGCTCGAGGAGAACTTCCGGTCCACGCGGCACATCCTGCGCGCCGCCGACAGCCTCATCCGCAACAACCGTGACCGCAAGGCGAAGGAGCTGTTCACGTCCCGGGACGGGGGCCAGCGCGTGAGGTCCCGGACGGCGTCCGACGAGGAGGAGGAGGCGAGGATCGTCGTGCAGGGAGTCCTCGACGCGCTGGGTCGCGGCGTGCCCTACAACGAGATGGCGGTGTTCTACCGCGTCCACTCGCTGAGCCGCCCGCTCGAACTGGCGTTCATGGACCGCGGCATCCCCTACGTCATCGTCCGGGGGACCGAGTTCTACCGGCGCGCGGAGGTGCAGGACCTGCTCGCCTATCTGAAGGTCCTCGCGAACCCCCGGGACCGGGACACGCTGCTCCGGATCCTCAACGTGCCGGCCCGCGGGATCGGCGATGCGACGCGGGAGCGGCTCGACCTGCACGCGGCCGGGAAGGGAGTGCCGCTCCTCGACGTCGTGCACGCGCCGGAGGCGGTGCCGGGCGTGGCGGGCCGGGCACTGGCCGGCGTGCGCGCGCTGTCGGCGGTGTTCCGCGAACTGGAAGCCCGGCGGGCGGGCCCGGTGGCCGTGCTCCTCGCGGATCTCGTGCAGCGGATCGACTACGCCGCGCACCTCCGGGACCGCTACCCCGACAATCACGAGGACCGTCTGGAGAACGTCGAGCAGCTCGTCTCCTCCGCCGCGGAGTACGAGGACCGGAACCCCGACCGCGGGCTCGTCGGCTGGCTGGAGGAGATCTCGCTCCTCTCCGACGTCGACCGGTACGACCCGAAGTCCGCCCGCGTCTCGCTGATGACCCTCCACACCGCGAAGGGGCTCGAGTTCCGCGTGGTGTTCATCGTGGGGCTCGAGGACGGGCTCCTTCCCCACTCGCGCAGCCGGGCGGCGGAGGCCGAACTGGAGGAGGAGCGGCGCCTGCTGTTCGTGGGCATCACCCGTTCGAAAGAGGAACTCTCCCTCCTGCGGGCCCGGCAGCGCCGCCGCTGGGGCGAGTTCTCGTTCTCCACGCCGTCCTCGTTCCTCTCCGAGATCGCCCCGGAGTCGCTCGAACCCGACTCCCGGGACATCGCGCCCCCGGTGGCGGAACGGCGGTTCGTGGTGGACGAGTGGGCGCACGAGCCGGCGGAGCCCGCCCTCCGCGAGGGGACCCTCGTGCGTCACGCCACATTCGGGCTCGGCCGGGTGCGGGCGTTGTCCGGGGCGGGAGCGGCGGCGCGGATCGTCATCGACTTCACCGAGCACGGGGTGAAGAAGCTGCTCCTCACCTACGCGAACCTCCGGCCGGTGGGGGACGAGCCATGAAACGAGCCCACCTGATCCTCCAGAGGGGCAACGAGGTCAGCCTCATCGACCTCGGCGTCGAGCCCGTGACGATCGGTCGCACCGGGGAGAATACGGTGCAGATCGATGACGGCGCGTCGTCCCGGCGCCACTGCCGGGTGGAGCGCCACCAGGACGGCTACCGCCTCGTGGACCTCGGCAGCCACAACGGGACGCGGGTCAACGGCAAGCAGGTGGAGAAGAAGGCCCTCGCCAACGGGGATCGCATCGAGGTCGGGGCGACCGTCTTCTACTTCCGCGAGGAGGGGCGCGAGGCGGAGGCGAAGTCGCCGCCGGGCCGCCGGGCCGAGCCGACGGAGCCATCCGCCAGCGCCCGGCGCGGCCGGCTCGCCCGGTACCTGGAGCGGGTGCACACGGAGGAGGGCCTCGACGGGCTTCTCGAGGCCCGGGAGTTCGTGGAGAACTTCGTCGAGGAGCGTTCGAGCGCCGTGGAGGGCCGCGGCACGACGCGGGAGAACCTCTCGCGCCTGCAGGAGATCACCCGCGCCATCACCTCGGAACTCAACCTCGGCAAGCTGCTCACGCTCATCGTGGATTCGGTGATCCGGCTCAGCAAGGCCGAGCGGGGTTTCCTGTTCCTGAACACCCGCCGCGGGCTCGAGATCCGCACCGCGAGGACCTTCGACGCGGAGACCATCCGCAAGCCCGCCGCCAAGGTCTCGCACTCCATCGCCGAGGAGGTGGCGAAGACGGGCAAGCCGCTCGTCTCCATCAACGCGCAGACGGACGAGCGGCTGTCCGCCTCGGGCTCCGTCACCGACCTGAAGCTGCGCTCGGTGATGGCCGTGGCGCTCCGGCAGAAGGACCGCGTTCTCGGCGTGCTCTACATGGACAACCGCTTCGAGGAAGGCGTCTTCAGCAAGGTGGACCTGCCGCTCGTGGAGGCATTCACCGATCAGGCCGCCATCGCCGTGGAGAACGCCCGCCTCGTCGCCGAGAACGAGCGGCGGCAGGAGGAGCTCCGCGGGGCGAAGGAGAAGGTCGAGGAACTCAACCGCATCCTGAACGAGAAGGTCCGCCGGCAGAGCGACGAGCTCCTCGAGGTGAAGCAGATCCTCCGTGCGCGGCAGGACGAACTGGAGTTCAAGTACTCCTACGACAACATCGTCGGGGAGTCCCCGCGGATGCGCGACGTGTTCCGGCTCCTCGACCGCGTGACGGACAGCGACGTTCCGGTCCTCGTCCTCGGCGAGTCGGGCACGGGCAAGGAGCTCGTCGCCCGGGCCATCCACTTCAACGGCGCCCGGAAGGACGGTCCCTTCGTCACGGAGAACTGCGCCGCGATCCCCGACAACCTCCTCGAATCGGAGCTCTTCGGCTACGTCCGCGGCGCCTTCACGGGCGCCGACCGGGACAAGCGGGGCCTGCTGTCGCTGGCGAGCGGGGGGACGCTGTTCCTCGACGAGATCGGCGACCTCTCGATCGAGATCCAGGGCAAGCTGCTGCGGGCGCTCGAGGAAGGCGCCATCCGCCCCCTCGGCGGCAAGGACCTGCAGAAGGTCGATGTGCGGATCATCGCCGCCACCAACCAGGACCTGCGCCGCAAGATCGAGGAGCAGACGTTCCGGGAAGACCTGTACTACCGCATCGCCGTCATCAGCGTCTCGCTGCCGCCGCTCCGGGACCGGCGCGAGGACATCCCGCTTCTCGTGGGGCACTTCCTCGCCCGCTTCGCCGAGGAGAAGGGCCGGCCGGCGCCGGAGATCTCCGACGAGGCGCTGGCGGTCCTCTCGAATTTCGACTGGCCGGGCAACGTGCGGCAGCTCCGCAACGAGATCCAGCGCGCCATCGCCCTCGCGGACCGCGTCATCCTGCCGGAGATCCTCTCCGAGGAGACCCGCGTGTTCTCGGCGGCGCGGCTGCGGCCGGAATCCATCGGCGGCCGGACGCTGAAGGACGTGGCGCAGGAGGCGGTGCGGGCCGTGGAGCGCGAGATGGTGCGCGAAGTCCTGCGACAATCGGGCTGGAAGAAGGCCGAGGCCGCCCGGCGGCTGGGCATCTCCCGTCCGACCCTCGACAGCAAGATCAATGCGTACGGGCTGCAGCGGCCCGGGGAGTGATCGGTCCATGTCGCGAGAGATGCCTGTGCTCCTCCTCGTCATCCTGCCGGCGCTCCTGGCGGTCTCCTGCGGGAAGCCGCCGGCGGAAGACCCGGCCGGCCCCCTCGGGGACATGACGACCCTGCCGTGGGAGTGGTACCCGTGGTCCGGGGACCGCCTCGACTCCCTGCCGGGCGAGGTCGTGGACCCCGCCGGACGGCCCGTGGCCGGCGCCCGGGTCAGCGTGATGCTCATGCCCCTCGCGACGTTCACGCCGCTCCGGCGGGTGGAGAGCACGATCTCGGACGCCGAGGGCCGGTTCACGCTGCGCCGGGTGCCGACCAGCGCGTTCGTCATGGCCGACAAGCCGGGGCTCGCCGGTCAGGTCGTGCCGGCGCTGAAGCACCTGGTCGAGGCCAGACGGCCCACGAGGATCGTCCTCGGGCCGAGCACCGAGGTCACGGGCATCGCGAAGTACGAGGACGGCCGGGTCCTGGCGAACTATCCGGTGTGGGCGATGAGCCGGAGCGGCGACTGGTTCGGCACGACGGAGACGGACGCCGAAGGGCGGTTCCGCTTCGTGGACACGCCGATCACCACCATCGTCGTCGTCGCCACCCCCGGCCGGGTGCGCGGGCGCTCCCCGGAGTTCCAGGTGGAGGTCGGCAACCCCCGGGAGGTCTTCGTCACGGTCCAGGCCGTCGCCGCGGTCTCCGGACAGGTCATCGAGGAGGCCACGGGGGTGCCGATCCCCGGTGCGGTCGTGCACACGCGGGTCCAGGAGGAGGAGTTCGTCCGGGCCGACGCGAACGGCCGCTTCCGGCTGGAGGGCGCGCACACGGGGATGGTGCTGGCGCACGCCGACGGCTACGGCGAGGTCGTGGTCTCGCTCCCCGCGGAGCGGAAGGAGACCGAGGACGTCTACCTCCGCCTCGCCCCGGCGGCGCGGGTGCGGGGACGGGTCGTCGACCGGGCCGGCCGGGGCATCGCCAACGCCCGCGTCCGGGCGCTGCAATCGTCCGAGGGCGCGCTCCCCATCTCGCGCGGTCCCCTGACCCGGGTGGACGGGACCTTCGACTACACGTGGATCCCGGTCCCGCCGGAAGGCGGTCAGGTCACGCTCTGCGTGGAGCACCCTGACCACGCGCCCATGTGGACCGAGGAGATCTCCCTGCTGCGCGGGCAGGAGGTCACCGGGCTGTCGCTCACGATGGGGGACTACGGTTCGGTGAACCTCCGTCTCGTCGACGAGAAGGGGGAGCCCTGGGTGGCCGCCGAGACGGTGATCCGGCGCGAGAAGGAGGAGTCGGTCGCGGCGCGGCTGTCCCACCACGGTCAGGATTCGTACTCCATCTCCGACACCACGGGAGAGGTGCAGATCAACAACCTGCGCCCGGGCTCGTGGTCCCTCACCGTGAAGATCCCCGGACGCCTGCCCGTGCGCCTGCCGTTCACCGTCGAGGACGGCCGGCAGACGGACCTCGGCGAGCAGGTCATCCCGCACGGACTCGTCCTGGCGGGCCGGGTCGTGGACCAGGACGGAGAGCCCCTCCCGCAGGCCCGGCTCCGGGCGGAGCAACCGGGGAAGGACGAGGGGTGGGAGCTGCCGCTCGACGTCGATGCCGCCTTCCGGATGCAGGGCTTCACGGAGGGCGAGTACACCCTCGTCGTCAACGCCGCGGACCACGAGACCGCGCGGATGCCGGTCAAGGCGGGGCAGGAGGGGCTCAGCGTCCGCGTCGTCTCCCTCGGCACGCTCGCGGTCACGCTGGTGGGCCCCGCGGAGGAGTCCGGGCTGGTGGAGGTGGAGCGGCTCGACGCACCGCCCGCGGAGCGTCAGCCGGAATCGCAGTCCGTGGAGAGGGGCATCGTGAAGGCGGACTTCCGCCACAAGGTCGCCGGGCTCTACCGGGTGCGGGCCTGGCGGGGCGACCTGTTCGGGGTCGCCACCGTGGATCTCCCCCTCGGCCGCGAGACCCCCGTGGAGGTCGCGCTGTCCCCGGGAGGTCTGGCGACGGGGCGAGTGGTCGACCGACGGGGCCTGCCGCTCGACTCGGTGGGGATCGACATCGACCTCGGCGAGCGGTACGGGCGGCGTTTCCAGTGGACGGCCGTCGACGGCCGGTTCGTCGTCCGCGCCCTGCCGGAGGGGCGGTGGCCCCTCGTGGCGCGCGGCGAGCGCCGGCCGGCGGTCTCCTCCGTCGTGGAGGTGGTTCCCGGCCGCCCGTCGACGGTGGACCTCGTCCTCCCGGACGGTGCCCGGATCCGGATCGTGGGGACGCTCCAGGAGAGCGGCGCGCCCGCCCCCGGCATCGTGGCCACCCTGACCACCGAGTCGGGTGCGCTCGCCACCTACTGGATCGACGGTGACGGCAAGCCCGAGACGAACTCCCAGGGCACTCTGACATTGACGGGCATCGCGGCGGGGACCTATACCTTGAGCCTGTCGATCGAGAGCGAGGTGGTGGAGCGCAGGAAGATCAGGCTCGAAGCGGACCAGGAGCTCGAGATCCCGGTCGCCGTGCCGAAGTAGGGAGGCGTCGATGCTCCGTCTGCGGATAGACGAGGAGGGGCAGTCGCGGACCGTCTCCCTGCCCGAGGAGCCCGTCGTCCTCGGCCGCGGCGAGACGGCCGGGATCGTGCTCTCCGAGAAGAAGGCCTCGCGGGAGCACCTCCTGATCACGCCGGTGCCCGGCGGGGCGATCGTCCGGGACCTCGACTCCACCAACGGCACGTACGTGAGGGGGGAGCGTGTCCTGCTGACGCGGCTCCTGCCGGGCGACACGGTGCGTGTCGGCGACGCCACGGTGACGCTGCTCACGGAGGACCTGCCCGCCCGCGAGCCGGCGGGCCCGCCCGGATCCCGCCTGCTGCCGCTGTTCGGCCCGGCCCTGCTCCTCGTCATGCTGGCCCAGGTCGCCGTCCACGCCGTGGCGTCCGCGCGTCTCGAGGTGATCGCCGCCGCCGAGGACCGCATCGCCGACGCCGAGTTCGTGCTCGCCCGGAGCGAGCCGGATCCCCGCCGGGCTCTCGAGGCGCTCACCGCCTTCGTCGCGGCCCGCCCGCAGGCGGCACGGGCGGAGGAGGCGGCGGCGCTCGTCGGCCGCCTGCGGCAGGAAGTCGCCCACCTCGAGGAAGCGCGCCGGGAGATCGACAAGCTCCGGGCCGGCGCGGGGTTGCCCGCGGCGGAGCGGGAGTACGGCTACCGGCGCCTCCTGGAAGCCTACGCCGACGTCCCGGAGGCGGCGCAGGAGGCGCGCTCCGCGCTGGACGACCTGGGTCGGACGCGGCGCGAGGAGCAGTCCGCGCAGTTCGCCGAGGCGAGGCGGGCGGCGGACGACCTGCTGTCGCGCGGCCAGTACGGCCCCGCCTATTCCGCGCTCTCCTCCTTCGGGCTGACCTCGCCGGCCGCGGCGGCGGCCCACCGCCTCGACCTGCGCCAGATGGAGACGGACGTCCTGCGGCGCGCCGAGGAGGACTACCGGTCCCTGCTCGGTCGCGCGGACGCCCTCGCGCGGGAGGGCCGCCGGGAGGACGGGGCGACGCTCCTGCGGGACGAGGCTCCACGCTTCTCGGGGCTGCGGTTCCTCCCCCTCCTGCGGGCGCGGGCGGACGCGATCTCCGCCGTGCCCCGTTCCACCGGCGCGCGGGCGGAGGAGAAGGTCAGCGACACGGCGGCGCGGCGGACCCTCTACCTCCTGGCGCAGCAGGCGGAGGAGCTGGCCGCGGCGCGGAGGTTCGCCCAGGCGGCCGCGCGCTACCAGGAGATCCTGTCGTCGGTGGGTATCCCCGAGGTCCGCGAGGAGTTCACCCGCCGCGTGCAGGACCTGGTGAGGCTCGACGCCCTGGTCACGGAGGTCCGCGGCCAGGTCGCGGAGCGCGGCCGGCAGTTCGGCCCCGTGGAGTTCCCCGGCGGGCGGTTCCTCGTCGTCGGGTCCGAAGGCGACGATCTGCTGCTGGAGTTCTCCGGGCAGAAGGTGGGGCGGCCGTGGGCCTCGCTGACGCCTCCCGAGATGCTCGAGGTCATGCGGAAGGCCCGTCTCGCGACGGAGGGGCGCCTCGACGTGGCGCTGTACGCGGCGGAGACCGGGCAGGCGGAGGAATTCGCGGCGGAGATCGTCGCGATGCTCGAGAAGGAGCCGCTCCGCGAGGCGGCTGGCCGGCTGTGGGCCGCCCGGCGGGGCGAGCCCTACCCGGAGGGCGGCTACCTCGCCCATCGCGGGCGCGTCCTCGACCGGAAGGCCTATGCCGAAGAAGCGCACCGCGAGCGGATCACGGGCATTCGCGAGCGCCAGTCGAAGAGCCTGGCGAAGATCCGGGACCACGCCGCATTCCGCCGCCTGGGCCGCCTGCGGGATCTGCGCGCGGACCTCGACAAGGCGCGGGAGTTCGCGCTGGCGCTGATCTTCGACGAGGTGAAGTACTTCTACCCCTACCAGGACCGGCGGGCGGAGTACGAGATCGTGCAGCGGGAGGTGGATGCCCGGATCGCGGCCGTGAAGGCGATCTGGGACAGCGCGCTCGCCGTCACGGTCAAGCCCGACGACGGTCTCACCGCCCTGCTCGCGGAGGCGCGGCGGACGGTGGAGGAACTCACCGAACTCGGCGCGGACACCACGGAGTTCGAGCGGGCGCTCGCCGAGGCCACGCTCCATCTCGGCCGCACGCTGACGGTGCGCGACTTCTTCCTCGATGCGGCGGAGCGCGACCTCTTCGACTACGACGCGAAGGTCCTCGCCTGGAACCGGACGGCGGAGTCCTCCGCCTCGGAGTCGGAGCGCCGGCAGGTCGAGATCACGAACGAGTACCGCCGGATGATGGGGCGGAGGGTCCTCGCCCTGGAGGAGAAGCTCGTCCGCACCGCCCGCGGCCACTGCGACGAGATGTCGAAAGAAGGGTACTTCAGCCACTTCTCGCCCCATCCCGAGCGACGGACGCCCGACCTCCGGGCGAAGATCGAGGGGTACGTCGCGTCGGCGGTGAGCGAGAACATCCACCGCGGGTCCGGCGACCCGCAGTCCGCGCACCTCGGCTGGCTGCACAGCAGCGGCCACCACCGGAACATCCTGCAGAAGTTCTGGACGGAGATGGGGACGGGCCAGAGCGGTCCCTATTGGACTCAGAACTTCGGCCGGACGAAGATGAGGGAGTTCTCCGACCGCTGACCGCCGCTCCCGGCGGCGACCATGGCGGATGAAGGAAACGGCGACATGGCCACACTCAGCCTCGACCGCGAAGGACGGGTCATCACGCACGAGATCCTCGAGGACCTCGTCGTCATCGGCCGCAAGGAGGGGGTGACGATCCGGATCGACGATCCCGACGTCGGCCCCGAACACTGCCAGGTGCGGCACGTGCCGGGCCTCGGCTACAAACTGATGGACCTCGAGAGCCGCACGGGCACGAAGGTGAACGGCGCCTTCGTGAACCAGCACCTGCTGCGCGACGGGGACGTGATCCTCGTCGGCGCCGCCCGGCTCACGTTCCGTGGGGAGGTGCCGGCGCCG
>JADHED010000154.1_pt1 | contig 94474 bp, 90 predicted proteins | sample 8952041 | NCBI WGS metagenome assembly JADHED01 (sample SAMN16124423, study PRJNA663239) | bioreactor sludge metagenome | isolation source: sludge (control) | place: India:Bengaluru | collected 2018-09-08
AAGCGGTCAATTCATGCGCTACAAAAACCGGTCAACTTGACGCGCTCGCTACACCGCCGCCAGCGATGCTTGCGGATCCCGCCCATGCCGCCCATACTGAAGCACCTGTCGTCACCAGGGGGAGCCGGCGCCCCGGCTGAGAGGTCTCCGCGGACGGAGACGACCCCTAGAACCTGATCCGGATCATACCGGCGTAGGAACGCGTGGGACATGCTGGTTGACCGTGCCGCGACTGCTGTAAGCGTGAGTGTTGCCATTGTCGGCGGCACGTGCGCGTTCGGTAAGACCACCCTCTTTCGCGACCTCGATCTCACGCTTGCCGCCGGCAGCTGGACCTGCCTCCTCGGTCCTTCCGGCATCGGCAAGACTTCGCTGATCCGGCTGATCCTGGAATCGACCCGAATCCGCGGGCAAGCCCGGCCCATCGGGACCGGCGTCGTTGCTTGCGACGACGGCCGCCCGCTGCGCGGCCGGGTCGCCTACATGGCGCAGCGCGACCTGCTGTTGCCGTGGCTTACCGTCCGCGACAACGTGCTGCTGGGCCGGCGCCTGCGTGGGGAGGCGATCGACGCGCCTGCGCGCGGGCGCGCGGATGCGCTGATCGAAGCCGTTGGCATGCAGGATGCGGCCGGCCTGCGTCCCGATGCGCTCTCGGGTGGCATGCGCCAGCGCGCTGCGCTCGCCCGCACCCTGTTCGAGGACCGGCCGGTGGTGCTGATGGATGAGCCGTTCTCGGCGGTCGACGCGATTACGCGGGTCCGCTTGCAGGATCTCGCCGCGACCCTGTTGCGCGGGCGAACGGTGCTGCTCGTCACCCACGATCCGCTGGAGGCGCTGCGCCTGGGGCACCGGATCTTCGTCATGGCCGGCCGGCCGGCGCGGCTGGGTGAGCCGCTGCATGCTCCCGGCCATCCGCCGCGGCCGGTCGATGACCCGGGTGTGCTGGCACTGCAGGGCGAGCTGCTGCGCCGGCTGGCGGCGGCACATTCATGAGCGGGCGCTGCATGACCAGCCGCGCCCTGCAAGGTCCCGCGCGTGCCATTGTCATCAGCCTCGGCCTGCTCGTGGCTTGGCAGGCGCTGGTCATGGCGACGGCGCTGCCGCCCTACATCCTGCCCGACCCGCTGCGGGTGATGACGGCGCTCTTCGTGCACGCCGCCAGCATCGGCCGCCATGCCGCGCTCACGTTCGCCGAAATCGTGCTTGGCCTCGGCCTCGGCATCGGATTGGGAGCAGCATCGGCGCTGCTCATCGTTGCCTTTCGCCCGGCGCGGCGCTGGCTGTTACCGCTGCTGGTCGTCAGCCAGGCGGTGCCGGTGTTTGCGCTCGCACCGCTCCTGGTGCTGTGGCTCGGCTATGGCTTGGCCTCGAAGGTGGCGATGGCCGCGGTGATCATCTACTTCCCCGTCACGGCGGCCTTTTCCGACGGCCTGCGCCGCACTGAGCCCGGCTGGCTCGACTTGGCGCTCAGCATGGACGCCAGCCGGCTGGCGAGCTTGCGCTACATCCGCGCGCCAGCCGCCCTGCCGGCGCTCGCGTCGGGCATTCGCGTCGCCACCGCGGTGGCGCCAATCGGCGCCGTCGTCGGCGAGTGGGTCGGCGCCAGCGCCGGGCTCGGCTACCTGATGCTGCACGCCAACGCGCGCATGCAGATCGACCTGATGTTCGCGGCCTTGCTGACCTTGGGCGCAATCGCCGTAGCCCTGTATTTCGCCGTCGATCGGTTCTTGAAGCGGCTGATGCCGTGGCAACCCGAGAGCTCCCCTGCAGAGGATTGACCCCTTCCATGCCCACGATCCTAACCCTTGTTCTTGTCGCCTTTGCGCTCTGCGCGCGGCCGGCCGCGGCCGAAGATCGGCTTACGATCATGCTCGACTGGTTCGTTAATCCCGATCACGCGCCGCTGGTGATCGCCAAGGAGCGCGGCCTGTTCCGCGACGAGGGGCTTGCCGTCGAGCTGATCGCACCTGCCGATCCCAACGACCCGCCGAAGCTGGTTGCTGCCGGCAAGGTCGACCTTGCGATCAGCTACCAGCCGCAGCTCCACCTTCAGGTTGCGCAAGGCTTGCCGCTACAGAGAGTTGCGACGATCGTTGCCACACCACTGGCATCACTGGTCGTGCTCGACAAGGGGCCGGTACACACAATTGCCGACCTCAAGGGCCGCAAGGTTGGCTATTCGGTCGGCGGCTTCGAGGAGGCGTTGCTCGCGACCATGCTGGAGAAGCACAGGATCGCCGTAACCGACCTCACCCTGATCAACGTCAACTTCGCCCTGTCGCCGGCACTGCTCTCGGGCCAGGTCGATGCCGTCATCGGCGCCTTTCGCAATTTCGAACTGAACCAGCTGGCGCTCGAAGGCACCCCGGGCCGGGCGTTTTTCCCGGAGGAGGAGGGGGTTCCGCCCTACGACGAACTGATTGTCGTCGCCGCGCGCGAGCGTGCCGGGGATAAGCGGCTGCGCCGTTTCGTCAACGCGATCGAGCGCGCAACGATGTGGCTCATCAACCATCCGGACGAGGGCTGGCGCACCTTTGCCGCCGCCCATCCCGATCTCGATGACGAACTCAATCGCCGCGCCTGGCGCGATACCCTCGCGCGCTTCGCCCTGCGGCCTGCCGCGCTTGACCGCAATCGGTATGAGCGGTTTGCTGCATTCCTGAAGGACCGTGGCCTGATCAAGGAGATCCCGCCGCTTGCCAGCTATGCCATTGAATTGCCGTAAACGCATGCTGGAACGCGTGCAGCGGGCACTGCGTCGCACCCGCGGATCGCTCAGAACCCGCGGCGAACCGGCAGATCGAGGGAGTTGCCCATGAGCCTAAAGCGCCGCCTCGTTGCTCTGTTTCCGCGCCGCCTGCAACTTCCGGCACGCTACGCCTTCCTGCGCCTGAAAGGGCAGCTGGACGATGAAATCGCACTTCTGCCGACGCTCATTCGCAAGCCAGGGCGCGCCATCGATGTCGGCGCCAACGTCGGCTTTTATACGCTGGCGCTGTCAAAACTGTGCCGTCCCGTCGAGGCGTTCGAGCCGCTGCCGTGGCATGCGCGCTTGATCGAGGACTCAAAGCTGGCGGGCGTGAACGTGCACAATGTCGCCCTCGCCAACGAGGGAGGACATCATCCCCTCTATATTCCGCAGATCCGAGGGCAATACCTTGACGGATTGGCGAGCTTTTCCAAGCCGGACGGCCCCTGCAAGGTAGTCGATGTGCCCGTCAAACGCCTCGATGATTTCCAGTTCGGCGACGTCTGCTTTATCAAGGTCGACGTCGAAGGGCTTGAAATGGACGTCCTGCGCGGCGGCAGCGAGACAATAGCGCGATGTAAGCCGGTCATGCTGGTCGAGATCGAGCAGAGGCACTTGAGCGGGACCGATATCGGGTCCGTGTTCAAGGAAATCGAGGGCATGGGCTATCAAGGTGAGTTTCTGTTTGAGAAGAAATTAATGCCACTGGCGGACTTTTCGTTCGAGAAGTACCAACAACCATTTCTTGAAGATGACGCCAAAGGCATCTTCACGCACAAAAACCGGGGCAAGGTAAATAACTTCATCTTTCGGCCGATCTAACGCGGGCGGAACGCCGATCTTCGCCAAGCGGGCCAGGCCGCGCATCGCCCTGCTGCTGCTCCTGGTGCGCCACCGTTTCAGGCTCTAGAAGAGAACATCCAACATTAGGTGGACTGCCGCTATCGCAAGCAAGAGATGGCCATATTGGTCTGCGTCTTGGTTTCGCCGTACTATTGAAGGTGTCGTGATTAATTCTACAATTGCTTATGACGCCGACGTTGGTACGAAAGCGGCAGGGATGGTTCCTTCTTGATGCCGAACCAAAACGTGTCCTCCATGCCGGCCTCGGCAATGCCGGGAAGGATGACCTTTCCGGCGGGGCCGGAAACGGCCCTGTTGATGGTGGCGCCCGCAGGCGTAAGCTATCGGCGATCGTCACTGTCCTTGGGCAGCCTCGGGAGCTGGAAACGCGTGCCAAGCGTGCACATCGTTGCCGATTACGGAACCGACGGCTATCGGCTGGACGCCGATGCGGTCGGCGCGTTCCCGATCAGCGACAGCCTGCGTGCCCGACTTGCGGCCTGGAACGATGCCTTCGAACGCGCCTGCGCTCCCGATGCCTATGAGGACATCACCGGCAAGCGCTTCGATTTTGTCGCCTTCGCCGCGCTGGGGCTGGAGATTGCCAAGGCAGTCAAGCGCGAGCTGCCGCATTGGCGCGTGCTCTACTGGGACGAGGGCCTTGATTGGTTCCTCGCCCGCGATCCGCGCCACCAGGACCGTGCCCGTGCCGAGTATGAGATCACGCTCAAGGATGCCTTCGCACCGCCGCGGTAAACACAGCGGCGCCTCCTCCCCATCACCCCCTCCCGCGCAGGGAAGGGGCGGGGGAAGGGTACGGACTCAGCCCTTGATGTCGAGGGTGGAGCGCTCCCACATCTCGGGCGCCTCGAAGCCAAGCAGGTTCGCCACCGTCGCCGCGACGTTACTCAAGCCGTAATCGTTGCCGCGGATCAGGTCGAGCCGGCCCTTGGTCTGGTTGTCGTAAAGGATGAACGGGACCGGGTTTAGCGTGTGGGCGGTCTTGGCCTTGTATGAGCCGTCCGGGTTTTGGTCCGGCTTTTTCGTTTTCTTGCTGATTTCGTACATCTCGTCGGCGTTACCGTGGTCGGCCGTAATGAGGGCCACACCGCCTAGCTGATCGACGACCTTCAACAGCCGCGTCAGTTGCAGATCAACCGTGGCGACCGCAATCAGCGCCGCATCGTAGTTGCCGGTGTGGCCGACCATGTCGCCATTGGCGTAGTTGCAGCGGGCAAAGCGGTACTTGCCGGTCTCAAGGCGGCGGATCATTTCATCCGTGATCTCGGCCGCCTTCATCCACGGCCGTTGCTCGAACGGGATGATGTCGGATGGAATCTCGACATAATCCTCAAGCGTGTCGGAGAACTTGCCGGAGCGGTTGCCGTTCCAGAAGTAGGTGACGTGGCCGTATTTCTGCGTTTCCGAAATGGCAAGCTGGGTCAGTCCCTCAGCACAGAAGTATTCGCCCATGGTGTGCTGAATGTCGGGCGGCGGCACCAGAAAGTTCGAGGGGATGTGCAGGTCGCCATCGTATTCGAGCATGCCGGCGTAGACGATGTTCGGATGCCGCACGCGGTCGAACTTGTCGAAAACCTTATCCTCGAACGCGCGACTGATCTCGATCGCCCGGTCGCCGCGGAAATTGAAGAAGACCACGCTGTCGCCGTGATTGACCGGGCCTAAGGGCTTGCCGTCCTTGGCGATGACGAAGGGGGGAAGGTCCTGATCGATCGCCTTGGTCTCCGCGCGCAGCGTGGTGATGGCCTCTGCGGCGGATGCAAATTGGCGGCCTTCGCCCAGAACATGGATACGCCAGCCCTTCTCCACCATGCTCCAGTTGGCTTCATAGCGGTCCATGGTGATGTTCATCCGGCCGCCGCCGCTTGCGATTGCGGCATCGAAGCCGGGGCCACGCAGCTCGGCAAGGAAGGCCTCGAACGGATTTACGTAGTCAAGTGCCGAGGTTTCCGGCACGTCGCGGCCATCGAGGAGAATGTGCACGCGCACGCGGCCGACCCCCTCCTCCTTTGCCCGCTTGATCAGCGCCATCAAGTGGTTCACGTGCGAGTGCACGTTGCCGTCCGAGAACAGACCCAGGAAGTGCAGGGTCGAGCCCTTGTCGCGGACGTTGTCGACGATCTTGCGCCAGGTCGGCTGGGCGAACAGCTTGCCCGACGCGATCGCCTGGTTGACCAGGGCCGCACCCTGCTCGAACACTTGGCCGGAGCCGAGCGCATTGTGGCCGACTTCGGAGTTGCCCATGTCCTCATCGGACGGCATGCCGACGGCGGTCCCATGCGCCTTCAGCGTGATGTTCGGATAGGTCTGCATCAGCCGCTTCAGCGTCGGCGCGTGGGCGTTGGCCACCGCGTTGCCAACCAGGTTCGGGGTGATGCCGACGCCGTCCATCACGACGACCACCACAGGCCCCTTGATCCCCTCGAAATTGTTCAGTCGCTTCAACATCTGGCCCTTCTCCCGTTGCGGCCGGCAACGCTGCCGAGCCGGCAACCTAGCACTGAAACGGCTGGCCCCGCGAGTCCGAGCCCGGCGGCGACCGCACTTCCCGACCGCACTTTCGCATATGGCAGCGGCTGCCGTCTCGGATTTTTCCCCGGTCTTGGTGCCGCACCGCGCTGCCTTCACCGCGCCGCCTGCCGCGCCAGGCTTGACAATGGTCACGGCTTGATCCATCTCAGGGCGAAGAAGTTGTGCATGCGATCGCGCGAGCGCCGCAAACGGCCGGTAGGCTGGAGGCGCCTCATCGCAGGCCACCCCTGATCCATATGTCTGCTCCAGGTGCGCGTGGGAGCCGGCGACGCAAGCCGCTCGGGCGTGCCTTCGGTCGATGACCGCGGCGCAAGCCCGTCAACCAAAGCCACCTCAAGGATTTCTGTACCTCGTGACAATTCCATCTTTTGCCGACCTCGGCGTGACCGAGCCGCTTCGGCGCGCGCTGCACACTCAGCGCTATGTCAACCCCACACCGATCCAGGCCCAGGCCGTGCCGGTGCTGCTCGCCGGCAAGGATCTGCTCGGCGTCGCTCAAACCGGCAGCGGCAAGACAGCAGCCTTCGCGCTGCCGATCCTGCAGCGCCTCGCCGCCCAGCCTCTCAACCCCGGCCCGCGGCGGACACGGGCGCTGATCCTGGCGCCGACCCGCGAGCTCGCGATCCAGATCGGCGATGACTGCAAGACCTACGGCCGGCACCTCAACCTGCGCTACGCGCTGATTTTCGGCGGCGTTGGCCAGGTACCGCAGGTGAAGGCGATGGCGAAGGGCGTCGACATTCTCGTCGCCACGCCGGGACGGCTGCTCGACCTGATGAGCCATGACCACGTCCGCCTCGACAAGGTCAGCATTCTGGTCCTCGACGAGGCCGACCGGATGCTGGACATGGGCTTCATCCCCGACGTTCGCCGGATTGTCAGCACCTTGCCGCGGGAGCGCCAGTCGCTGATGTTCTCGGCGACAATGCCGAGCGACGTCGCCCGCATCGCCGCCGATTTCCTCCACCATCCGGTGCGGGTCGACGTGTCGCCGGCCACCGTCACGGTCGATCGCGTCGACCAGCGCGTGTTGTTCGTCGCCGCCCCCGACAAGCGGGCGGTCCTGGTCGACCTGCTAACCGACCCTGCGCTTGCCCGGGTGATTGTTTTCACCCGCACCAAGCATGGCGCCAACCGGCTTACCCAGCAGCTCGAACATGCCGGCGTAACGGCGCGTGCGATCCACGGCAACAAGTCACAGGGCGCTCGCCAGCAGGCGCTGGAGAGCTTCCGGGCCGGCAGCGCCCGTGTCCTCGTGGCGACGGATATCGCGGCCCGTGGAATTGATGTCGATGGCGTTACCCACGTCATCAACTACGAGTTGCCAAACGTTCCGGAAAGCTACGTTCACCGCATCGGCCGCACGGCGCGTGCCGGTGCCAGCGGCATCGCGCTATCCCTTTGCGATCCCTCCGAGCGGCCGCTCTTGCGTGAAATCGAAAAGCTGACGTGCAAGGCGGTGCCGATCGACGCCGCTCACCCGCTGGCAAACCGCGCAGCCCTCGGATCGCCTGCAGTGGCCCGTACCCCTCGCCCAGCCGGCAACAGCCGCCGAACCAACACCAAAGCCCAGCGGCGGCCCGCACCCCGGGTAGTGGCAGCCGGCGGGCGGCACGCAGGCTGATGCGCGGGGCCGCCACCCCACTCTCCAGCGTTCCCGCCCCCCTCGCGCCCGACCGGCCGCGCGCGGGGCGCACACTCATTCATCATTCACCCCTGCCATAGGAAAGGACGCCAACGATGGCCACCGGCACAGTGAAATGGTTCAACGCCCAGAAGGGCTTCGGCTTCATTCAACCCGATGATGGCGGACGCGATGTCTTCCTTCACATCAGCGCCGTGGAGCGATCCGGCATCGGCAACCCCCAGGAGGGTCAGAAGGTCAGCTACGACCTCGAGAGCGATCGTCAAGGCCGGATGTCGGCAACGAACTTGCGTGCCGGGTGAGGCTGCCGGCCCAGCCCGCCGGCAGCCGATCGGCCGGCAACACATTGTCAACAAGATCGGGATAAAGTACGGGTTGGGTTGACGCGGGCGTTCACACGTTCTCTCTGTGCGGACAGAACGGATCGCGTGGAATACTTTCAGGATGAAGGGCCCGTCCTCATGACCGAGACCAGCGCCCACTGGACACCTCCCCGTGCCGACACCGAGCCGCTTCAGCAGGCGGCCGAGGCCGTCGACGTCGCCGCCCGCGCCTTCGCCGACAGTGCCGAGGCGCCTGCGGACGGCGAGGAAGGCGCCCGAATGCTGGCGTTACGCACGAGGTTGCAGTTGAGCGCGACAACTCACTCGCTGGCCGCGGAATCGCGCAAGAGCGTGCTGGCGCTGCTCGATCCTGCGTCCTGAAAGCACGTTTTCCGCGACAGCGGCCTGCTTTCTTAAGCGACTAGCAAGATCGAAAGGGTGAACAGGGCGAACAGGCCGGCGCCGAAGGCGGCCCGCGCCACGCCCTTGCCTTGCGTGACCACGTAAACGTTCGTGAGCCCAATCAGAAACAGGCTCAGAGCTGCCACCGCCAGCGGCAGGTAAAGTACGTCGTAGGGGAGTGGCACCGGCTGCTGACCGGCAAGGGCGGTCTTTCTTGCCACCTGCGGCAAGGCTGGCCAGGTCAGTGGCAGGAGGTACCCGGTGCAGCGGTAGATCGCCGCCAATATGCCCGGCCCGCCGATGGCGCGCGCCATCAGCCAAGCCAGAAACGTGATGCCGACGTGGACCATGATCGTGACGACAATGCCCGACAGGACATTGCCTCCGAACAGCGCCCAGGCGGGAATATCGGCAACCGCTATCCCCTGGATCATGCCGGCGCCTGAACGCTGAAGGGTCGCCACCAAGAAGCCGTAGAGGGTGCCCGTCACGACGAGGAACGCACCGATGCAGAGGCTGGCGCGCGGACTCTCGCACGCATGCCGGCAGGGTGCGGGGCGGAGGAGAAGGATGTCCAGAAGAAGCATCGACCGGGCACCGTGCCGCAAAGAAAAAGGGGACCGCATCGCGCGGCCCCCTGATCAGCCAAGCATCACAGGCTATTGATGCTGCGCTACGGCGGCAACCGTAATCGTCGGCTGCGCCGGCAGCTCTGCCTTCTTCATGTAAGCCGGATCCGGCATTGCCGACCAGATCATGAGCAGCAGCGCGATCGCCGCCGTAACGATGGCAAACGTGTTGCTGCTGTAACGCTTCGGATCGTAATTGCGCCAGCCGTGGATGCGGTCAATTTCACGCAGGACCTTTTCGTCCTTCTCCCCGCCGGTCAGGAGGCTGACCACCACGACGGTGAACCACGCCGCCGACACGGTGAAGATGCCGGTGACGAGGTTGCCAACAGGGCCGGCCTGGATAAGCGGGAAGCCGAAGAAGACGCCCTTTGAGAACCACAACCATCCCGACAGGACGCCGCCGACGATGAGGCCTGCGATCGCCCCCAGCGTGTTCGCCCCCTTCCACCAGATGCCGAGGATCAGCACCGGCGTGAAGGTCGAGGCCGCGACGATGAATGCCCAAATGACGCTGGTCAACAGGAAGTCCGGCGGATCGAGCGCCAGGACGATGGTGGCGAGACCGCCCAAGGCGGTGAAGAGGTACCCCATCTTCACTTTGTTCTTGTCATCGGCGTTGGGTGAGATGGTTGAGTAGATGTCGTGGCCGATGCCGGTACCGATAACCATGAGGAGGCCGGCGATGGTCGAGAAACCGGCCGCGAGCGCGCCCGCGATCGGCAGGGCGGCAATCCAGGTCGGCGTGAACGCCTGGCTCATCACCACCAGCAAGAGATCTGCCTCCTTCGGCTGCACCTGGAGGTTCATCTGCTGGTTGAGCACCTGAACAGTGTAGAGCTTGGCTGCGAAACCAACGGCGAAGGTGGTGAAGAAGATCAGGCCGACGAAGAACGCACCCCACAGCGTCGAGATCTTGGCATTGCGGATCGAAGGCGCGGTGAAGTAGCGCATCGCAATGTGCGGCAGGCCGATGGTGCCGAACGCGATCGAGAGGATGATGCCGATGTGGAACTTAAGGCTCATCGGTACGGTGCCGTTCACGGTGAGGAACGGATCGAAGTAGGAGGGAAGCGCTTTCTCCATCTCCGGCACCAGCGAGCCGTAGCCGAACGGCGGGAAGACGCTGGCCGGGCCGGCGCCGACGTTCCACAAGATGATCCCGGTCGGGATGATCAGCGCCAGGCCCATGATGATGGCCTGCAGCGTCTGATTGTACGACATGCCGTACATGCCGCCGATAGTCACATAGGCGGTGACAACGAGACCGCCCACCACCATGCCCGTCGTGTAGTCCCAGTGGAACATCACCTGGAAGACGTTGCCGGTGCCCTTCATCTGGCCGATCAGGTAGAGCTGCGCCAGGAAGATCATGCACAGAACGGCGACGATCTTGGCGGTGTGGCCAAACCGCTCGCCGATGAACTGCATCGAGGTGTACTTGCCCCAGCGTCGCAGCGCCGGTGCCATCGCGATCGAAATCAGGACGAACCCGCCCAGGAAGCTGAGCGTGATCGCGATCAGGTAATACTGCATGCGCCACAGGAGCGCCGTGAAGCCGAGGAATGTGGCGAGGCTCATGTAGTTGGAGCTCATCGCCAAGCCGTTCGAAATGCCACCGAAGCTGCGGCCGGCGGCAAAATAGTCATCGCTGGTCGACACCCGCGACTTGGCATACCAGCCAACGGCAAGAAAGGCGACCATCATCGCAATGGTGTAGCTGATGCCGAGCGTCGAGAACGTCGCGCTCGGCTCAAACGTGTAATATTGCGGCGCCGCCTGCTGAGCGAAGGCCGCAAACGGTAGCGCGGAAAAGAGTGCCGTAAGCAGTAAGCGGATCATCGCGCGCCTCCCGTTGCCTTGGCTGCGCCCGCTGGCTCTTTGCCTTGTTCGGCCGCGAACGCAGCGCCACTCGTCTCATCGATCTCCTGGTCGATTTTTTCGCTGATCTGGATATAGAACCAGTAGAAGACCATCGTCCCGATCCACCCCACCACCAGCGTGATGAAGTAATGGGCTGGGAATCCGAGAATATAAAACGCGGTCAGCTGCGGGATGAAGTAGAAAACCGGAGCAAGGTGCGTGAGAAAAAGCACAACAAGAAAGGAAAGCAGCGCAAATCGGCACTGCTTCCGGTACGCGTCCTCCATTATATTACTCCCACCTATTCGTCTACGCTTCGCTTTCTCGCGAGCGGGTGAACCCGTGTCTTGCCAGGAGCCGCGCGTCCCACGACACCCTACCAAATACACTTACAAGCCGAGCGCCGCTTCCTAGCGGCCTCGCATCTGCTTTGCAAGCGCAAATGCACAAGATTTCACCAAGCGTGGCACAGGTACACGCCGACCAGCACCAAATACGTGTAGCTCAGCGCGCGCCATCGCGATAACCGCGCGTAACGTGGGAACACATAACATCCGATCAGTGACGACTCGCCGTTCCGTGTGTACGCGCAGCGCGGAGTTCCCTCCACGCGTTCATTGATCCAAGTTTGACGCGGCGGCGCGAGGAGGCAGCACGCTCCGTCAGCGCGCCGGCGATGCCAAGGACGTGCGGCTGCGGGCGCGGCGGCGGCGGGCGGAATCGTCGCGGCCGGCGGCTTCCCGGTCGGCGCGGAAGAAGGCGGCGACTTCGGCCATGTGTCCCTGCGCTGCCGCCCGCGCGGCTTCGGCATCGCGCGCCATGATCGCGGCATAGATGGCTCGATGCTGGCGGAGCAGGACGTCGCGCGCGTCCGGCCGCTTGTACAACCGCATTCGGTTGAAAATGACGTCCCGGCGCAGAAGGTCGAGAAGGCCGCGCATCACGTGCATCAGCACCGTGTTGTGCGAGGCTTCGGCGATGGCATAGTGAAAGTCGGCATCGCGCTCCGCCTCCTCGGTTGGGTCCTCGTTGGCATGCGCGCGCTCCATCGCTGCGAAGTGCTCGCTCAAGGTTTCCCGGTCCGCATCGGTACCCCGCAATGCCGCATGGTAGGCGCCCATGCCGTCGAGCGTGGCGCGCAACTCGATGAAATCAAAGGCGGCCTGGGGATGGTCGTGGAAGATTTGCATCAGCGGATCGGTGAGGGCAGCACCAAACGTGTTGCGGACAAAGGTACCGCCGCCATGGCGAGTTTCCACCAGCCCAGCCGCTTCCAGCTTTTGCAGCGCCTCGCGCAGGCTTGGCCGCGAGACGTTGAGCTCCGCTGCCAGCTTTCGCTCCGCCGGCAGCCGGTCGCCGGCGCGCAGCGTTCCCTCCAGCACCAGCTTTTCGAGGTAACGGGCGACCGAGTCGGAAAGCCGCTCGGGCCGGAGATCAACCTCATCCATCAGCCCGCGTCCTTGCCGCCCGGCCACCGTCGGCGGGGCGTATGGTTAACAGTTCAGGTCACTTGACCACTTTGCCGCGTCGGCACCGGTATACCGCGGAGCGTGCCGCAGCGGAAGAAGGACCTTTTCCCGCGCTGTCGGCGGATAAGTGGACAGGTCACTTGACCACTTGACCACTGGCCTTCGCCCGACTACGCTGGCACTATGGCTGAGCGGGCGCGTGAACGCCCGCCAACCGCAGGCCGAAAGACCGGGACCTCAACACCCGGCACATCAAGGCCAGTGCATCAAGAAGGGATCAGGGAGGATCCGGTGAACAGCATGCCGCAATCGACCGCGAACCGTCCGCATCAGGCCCTGGCCGCGGCGCTCGCAAGCGTCTTTCCGCCGCAAAGACTGATCCGCGACCCGTTGCGCACGCTCGCCTACGGCACCGATGCCAGCTTCTACCGCCTGATCCCAGAGATCGTGGTCATCGTCGAGACCGAGGCCGAGGTCGCAACGCTTCTGCAACTGTGCCGGCAGCACGGCACGCCGGTCACCTTCCGTGCCGCCGGCACCAGCCTGTCGGGCCAAGCGGTCAGCGACTCCGTGCTCGCGGTGCTGGGAGACGGCTGGGGCGGCATCGCGATTGCGCCCGATGCGGCGACGGTGCGCCTCAAGCCCGGCGTGATCGGCAGCGATGCCAACCGCGCGCTCAGCCGCTTCGGCCGCAAGATCGGCCCCGATCCAGCCTCGATCAACGCCTGCAAGGTCGGCGGGATCGCCGCCAACAATGCGAGCGGGATGTGCTGCGGCACGGCTCAGAACAGTTACCGCACGCTCGTCTCGATGCGCGTCATGCTGGCCGACGGCACGCTCGTCGATACCGGCGATGCTGCCAGCCGCGAAGCCTTCGCGCGCTCGCACGCGGCCCTGCTGGGGCGCCTCACCGACCTCGCGGCGCGAACCCGCGCCGATGCAGCACTCGCCGACCGCATCCGCCGCAAGTTCGCGATCAAGAACACCACCGGCTACAGCCTGAACGCGCTGATCGACTTCACCGACCCGATCAACACCCTTGAGCATCTGATGATCGGCTCGGAAGGCACGCTCGGCTTCATCGCCGAGATCACCTATGCGACGGTGCCGGAGCACGCTTTCAAGGCCAGTGCGCTGATGCTGTTCCCCGGCATCGTCGAGGCGTGCGAGGCCGTAATCCGCCTCAAGCCGACGCCTGTTTCCGCGGTCGAGCTGATGGACCGGGCAAGCCTGCGCTCGGTAGAGGACAGGCCCGGCATGCCCGCGTTCATCCGTGGCCTGCCCGACGGCGCGACGGCACTCCTGGTCGAAACGCGCGGCGCCGACACTTCTGAGCTCGAAGCCAACATCGCTGCTGCCGTCGCGGCACTTGCCGGCACGACGACGCTGGAGCCGATCGCGTTCACCGCCGAGGCGGCCGAGTACGAGCGGTTCTGGAACATCCGCAAAGGGCTGTTCCCCTCAATCGGGGCGATGCGGCAGACCGGGACGACCGTGTTGATCGAGGACATCGCCTTTCCGATCGAGCGGCTGGCCGCTGCCACCGCCGAGCTGCAGCAGTTGCTGCATGAGTACGGCTACACCGAGGCCATCCTGTTCGGCCACGCGCTCGAAGGCAATCTGCACTTTGTCTTCACGCCCGACTTCGGCAAGGCGAGCGAGGTCGAGCGCTACGGCCGCTTCATGGATGCCGTCAGTCATATGGTCGTTGACCGCTATGACGGCTCGCTCAAGGCCGAGCACGGCACCGGGCGCAACATGGCGCCCTTCGTCGAGCTGGAATGGGGGGCGAAAGCCTACGCCCTGATGCGCGAAATCAAGGGTTTGTTCGACCCCGAGGGCCTGCTCAATCCCGGCGTCATCCTCAACAACGACCCGCAGGTCCACCTCAAGAACCTCAAGCCGTTGCCGGCGGCGAGCGAAATCGTCGATGCCTGCATGGAATGCGGCTTCTGCGAGCGGATGTGCCCGTCACAAGGCCTGACGCTGACGCCGCGCCAGCGCATCGTCGGCTGGCGCGAGATTTCACGCCTGAGCGCGCTCGGCGACCACGACCATGCCAAAGAGATGCGCACGCTCTACGCCTACCAGGGCCTCGATACCTGCGCTGCCTGCGGGCTGTGCGCGACCGCGTGCCCGGTCGGCATCGAGACCGGCATCTTGACCAAACACCTGCGCGGCGAACGCCAGGGACCGGTCGCGCGCCGGATCGCCGGTGCCATCGGCGACCACTACGCGTTGACACTGGCGGCAACGCGGACGGGCTTGGCACTTGCCGACCTTGCCGGCCGCGCGCTTGGCGCCGAGACGCTGGAGAAGCTCTCGGCCGGCGTTCGCCGCTTGAGCAGCAATCGCGTGCCGGCATGGACGAAAGCCATGCCAACGGCGGCCAAGTTCACACCCGCGAACGGCGCCGGCGGGCGGATTGATGCACCCAAGGTCGTCTATTTGCCGAGCTGTGCTTCGCGCACGATGGGTCCCGCCCGCGGCGATGAGGCGCGCGACGCCCTGCCGGTGCGGACCGAGGCGCTCCTGCGCAAGGCCGGCTACAAGGTAATTTACCCGCAAGGCCTTGAGGAGCTGTGCTGCGGCCAGCCGTTCGAGAGCAAGGGGCTCGCGGACGCCGCAACCGCCAAAACACGCGAGGTTGAGCGAGCGCTGGCGGCAGCAAGCCAGGACGGCGCCATCCCGATTGTCTGCGACACCAGCCCTTGCTCCTACCGGCTGAAAAACCAACTGCCGGAGCGGCTACGACCGCTCGATATCGTCGAGTTCATCCACGACCGGCTGATGGACCGCCTCGATTTCCGTCGGCGTGAGCAGGCCGTGGCGCTGCACCTCACCTGCAGCGGCCGTAAGATGGGTCTCGAAGGCAAGCTGAAGGCCATCGGCGCGGCGTGCGCGGAAACGGCGCTGCTGCCCGAGAGCGTTGGCTGTTGCGGCTGGGCGGGCGATAAGGGTTTCACCACGCCGGAACTGAACGCGCATGCGCTGCGCACGCTCAAAGAGTCGCTGCCCGAGGGCTGCAGCAGCGGCTATTCGCACAGCCGCACATGTGAGATCGGCCTGAGCCTGCACGCTGGCATCCCCTATCGCTCGATCGTCTACCTCGTCGATCAGTGCACGCAACCGAAGGACGGGGCGCCGTAGCGATCACCATCGCCGGCGCTGCGGCTGCTGGCGCCATTGCCCCAGCGTGCCCACGCCATCTCGTGGAAATGGTAGGCGACGGTGTTGCACAGCGGCTCGACCAGCGCGACCAGGCCACCGATGACAACGCTCCCTGTCAGCATGTAGGCGACGGTGAACGCCACGGTGAAATGCACACAGGCAAAGGTCAAAGTCTTCCGCATCGCTCGCATCTCCGCTTCGCCGACGGACCGCTGAAGCGACCGTCATTGTCCATAGTGCAAACCTAAGCGATCGCCATCGATCACTCAAATGAATTAAACTTTCGTATATGATCGATTATGGCGATTGCAGCTTCGTTCGGGAACGCCCCAGGACCGCTGGCGAAGACGGCTGCCCGCCAGCGTCGAAGGGGCCTTATCCCCTGACCTCCCTCAGGTTTACCGGTTGCTCGGTTGGGTGTAACCTCCGGCCGCAACCGCTTTGGGATTTGTACCGATGCCGCAGCCTGCGGGGGACCCGCGCGCGCAACACAAATGTCCGCCGACCCGTCTGGTCCTGTGGCATCTGCAGCCCTGCTGGGTCATTATTCTCCTCTCGCTTGCAGCGCCACTCGTCCTTCGGGCCGAGCAATATCAGGAACTGTTGATCAGCCAGCCGACCTCTGCCGGGTGGCAATACCTGCTGGGCAGCTCTCTGTTCCTGCAGTTGGCGTTCCAGGGCTGCTTGCGTGCGCTCCTCCACTTCGATGACCGCGTGCCACCGGCGCATCTCGGTGCCGATGTGGCCGCTTGGCCCGACAGGCGCGCGGCGGCACGCGACTGGGCAGTTGTAACCGCGACCGTCATCAACCTGAAGTGCCTGCTGGTTGCCTTGGGCTGGTCGCTGTGGACCCTCTCGCCTCTCGACGGAGTTGATACGACCAGCTTGTGGGTGTTGTTCGTGACGGCACCCCTGATTTCTGCGCTCGGGTACAGGCTCTTCCGCGACCGGCGCGCGCTTTGGCGCGGGGTCTGCTCCGTTTTGGACTGGCTGCAGAAGCATGTGCTGAACACAAGCCAGCCTGAGCTGTCCTTCCCACCCGTTCAAGGGCGCCCAGTGACCGAAGGCCCGGTGAATCCTAAGGGGCCGGATCCGACAACCACGGGCACGGTGTTCATTCCACCTTCGCGCCAAGAGTTGTTGCGGGGCGCTGGCGGGATTGGCGGGCTTGGTACTTCGAAGCGTGACCCGGGGATCAAGACGGGGACTCTTGCGGACCTTCCCGGCTCGATCGTGCGCCAGAACATCCCGCTGTTCATCCACATTTTGATCCGGCTGCTCGCTCCGCTCGCTCCCTTCCTGGCTGCAATTCTGCTTGCGCCTTTCCTGATTGGCACCCTGATCTTCGATCCGATCGCTCAGGGGTGGACGCTTGGACCGATCGCGGTCGTCTTCTACATCGCGACGCTGTGGCTGCTTGGGATCACCGCCCTGATCATCGCCTCACGCCGCTATTACATTCCGATTTTCATCGTCTTGATCCTTCTCGCCGTCGTCTTCGGGCTGGCGGGCTGGGGCGACAACCATGACGTCCGCCGCGCCGACGCTGACGCCGGCAGCCCACAGCCGGCTTCCGACCCCGCAGCGCGCCCCTCGCTCACGGATGTAGTCGCGCAATGGCAGGAGCGAAGCCTTCAGCGGAGCCCCGGGGCGGCGGCGTTGCCGCTGATCGTCGTTGCCACCGCCGGCGGCGGCCAACGTGCGGCGCTCTGGACCGCGACTGTCTTGTCCAAACTTGAGGCAGGCAATGCGCTGTTCCGCCAGCAGGTGCTAGCGATCAGCGGGGTCTCCGGCGGCGCCCTCGGCGCGACGCTCTTCGTTGCCGCCGACGACTCCGCGGCCACCGAGGAACAACGGTCCGAGCGCCTGAAAACTCTGTTCGCCAGTGACTTCCTGACTCCGTTGGTGGTCCGATTCCTCTCGACCGATATTCTGCAACAGTTTTTCCCTGTTGCCGTCTTCAGTGATCGGGCGGCGACACTCGAACAAACCTGGGAGCAGGCCTGGGCGCACGTGTTCGAGGATCGGCCCGAGCGGTTCGCTCAGCCGTTCTTGCGCCTGTGGCCGCATGATCAACCGTGGCCCGTCCTGCTTCTCAACGGAACTTGGGTCGAAAACGGCCGGCGGGTCATTGCGAGCAACATCCGCATGGGAACGGATTTCGACGCGCACGATGTGCTCGACGTTCTGCACCACGATGTTCCGGTCAGCACGGCCGTCGACATGAGCACGCGCTTTCCCTATGTCACCCCGGCCGGCGTTGTGCGGACACCCGATGGAGCGGTCTTCGGGCATGTCGTCGACGGCGGCTACTTCGAGAACTTCGGCGCAACAACGGCCGTGGAGGTCCTGCGAGCCGCTACGGCTTATCTGGCCAAGCACAGCGGTGGTGCGGCGATCGTGCCAATTGTGGTGATGATTACCAGCGACCCCGCATGGAAGGACGGCGCGCCACCTCCGAACACACAACCCTTGGCAAAGTCTGGTCCCGCATCCCAGCTAACGGCGCCGATCGAGGCCTTGGACGCAGTGCGTACCGAACACGGCAAGGCCGCAGTGGCCGCCTTGCAGGCTGCGGCGGGCCCATCGAAGGACAGGTTTTTCCACTTCCGTCTGTGCGAGGAGAGCGACAAGCGGCAGCCCATCCTCGGCTGGGCGTTCAATCCGACAACGATCGATCAGATCGTCGGCCAACGCGAGCGGTGCGGCAACGATGCGGAGTTCGCGCGCTTTGCCGCCGTCCTCGGCGGCTTCAAACCAACCGCACAACCCTAAGTCCCCCGCTAACCCGGATATTTCACCAAGATAGGTGCCCGCGTCACCGTCTCGGTCCGCCGTATCAAGATCGCCATGGCCTCGGCCTGCCCGTATCAGGCCGCCTTCGCGCTCGGCCGTGCCCGCCTGCGTGCCCCGCCGGCCTGAGCCGGAGCGGCTCCATCCGAATTCCCGGATCGCACACCCGCAAGGCTGCCCGCCGGGACTCGCCATGGTCGCGAAGCGCGCCACGACACCCCCACTGCGCGAAGCCCCACAACAATGCAGCCCCATCGGCCGCTGACGAATTTCCCAGCCCCCGCGAAACCCCTTCACATATCCGATCAACGCGCAGCCTGGTGAGAAATGCGAGTTAGCAACGGCACGATCATCGCTCGATCCGCACCAACGCAGAAGCACTTGGGGTCGCTGTGGACTTAGCGCTTAACATCGTTGTTGCGCTGCTTACAATGTCGCATGGCTTACTGATTCAGGTGTACGCGCCAGGGCTTCGAGCATGCATTCGGATACCCATCGCATATTAAAGTCTGTGCATCATAGCCGTATTCGAAAATGAAATATCCAGGTCGATCCATATCAGTCGCATTCTCATCACTAATGCTCAGCTATGCTGTTGTAGATGCAGCCCGAGCGTTAGACTGGCCAGTTGCATCACTGCGCTCGGAATTTCACGAGGAGGTGCGCGAAGAGGTGCCACTTTCGGGCAGCCTTCTCGCCGGAGTTGGTCTTCCTGTCCGCGGGAGGTCTTTCGCGAGACCACAACTGCCGCCTCTCATGGTCTTTGTTCCAACATCGATCACTACTCTCGAAGCATGCGTCACAGTGCGATCGCGAGATGGTCGTTATCGGGCCGCCAATACCTATGAATTGCCGGCGGCGGCCAAAGGCCGCTTTGCGCAGCTAAGTTTTCCCACTACGCATTCAGAACTATTGGGCAAATTTATGGAAGAAGATGTTACGCTCATAGTTTATAGTGGCTCTTGCGAAAATGGTAGAACGGAAATAATATTACCAGGCTCTTGGGGAGAGCCGGCACAGCCACAGTTGGATAAACTATTAATATACGTAAACGCAGGTCGCAAAAGAATTACAGGAGAAATTATTTCTACTGGTTATGGACAAAAAGAATGTCGACGCTTGGACAAAGTGCATACTAAGGTATTCGACACAATTTGTACACTCACGCTCCCTGATTTTCACGGCGATGAGATTGCTGTGAAGCTGATCGAATACAGGCTGGGAGATGAGGAGATTTCTTCATCCGTTTTTCGGATCAAGGTTTAGCTATGACAAGTACCGGGGATGTTTCGCGCACTTCGGCACGGCCATCCTGCCGGAGTGACGATCGCCAATCGGCAAAGATTCATTCTTCATTAGCGGCATTTGTCAGCCTGATCGCATTCCTCCTCATCGGATACCTGTTTTGGCCGAGAGTAGATAACTATTTCGTTTCTGCAAACACGGAGATCGTTGTTTTTGCAGTTGCTGATTCTGATGGCGCCACCAGTTCTCTGATCGAACATGCCGAGATCGTGGATCGGACGGACGGTCGCAAGATCCGCGGCGTCCGCCTGCATATCGAGCGAGGCGCTACGGTTACAGCGAGGCGCCATCGACGAGGAGCGCTGGAGCTTGAATTTGTGGCGCCGCCCAATGTTCCCGTTGCTGCCCGACTCCTTCTTCCTGAAGGATCGGAAATCGTGTTGGGTTCAGGACATGGAATGCGGGTTTACTTTAACGAGCACGATAGCATTTTCATGCTTGCATTTGACGGAGCAGTGACAATCGGCGCAGAGCCTGGACCGCGGGTCGATAATATATTGCTAAATGGAACAGTAGCGATAATTGAGAGACAGCCAATATTTAAAGAGAGGTTCTTGCTAGACCGTGTTGAGCTTGAACCAGGTATAGTCTTGAAGTTTAAGAGTGTAAACAAGCAAATCGCTGGCAAACTCGAGACCGTCGTGCTTTTGCGGGTTGATCCATCAGACGGTAACGAAGCTACCGCGATTCAGGTCACAGCGAATTCTGCTGCCGACGCCGTCGAGATCATTCGCTACGGAGCCGCTGACTACTCGATCAGTCCCTCGCCATGGGCGCGGATCAAGACCGATCCGCTGGCACAAATGCTGCTAACTGTCGTAGCCATTCTCGCTTCGCTCGCAGCCTTGGCTGACTATGCTCAGCGCTTTCTCCCGCGCAGAAGGGGTGCTGGCCGTCTCGGAAACAGGGGGCAGGAATGACACCCCGAAACAACGCCCCCGCGTTGCGCAAGACGCTCGGGATTGCGGCTGCCATCGCGACGATAGCCGGACCAGCGTTCGCATTGGAGGCCCACCTAAGCGTGGATGGAGGGGGACGCGGCCAGGCGGCTCTTTTCACCCGAGGGGGTGCATGCTTCGCCCTGACTGCGAGGCATGTGGTCAGCGGTAGTCGATATTCGATGTTGCTTATCCCGGGCGAAAAGGAGGGGCCGCGTCAGGCTGAGGGCGATGTATGCGCCGAGTGGCCTGAACTCGATCTTTCTCTTCTCCGTGTTTCGGGACAGGCGCCGAGCGGCTGTGGCGATCCTCTGGCAACTGTACCACCGATCGAAAGATTGCTGCCGGCGGGCGGCGCCGGAGCCCTGCGCTATTCAAATGAGAATGGCTCCACGGAGTGGATGGACGTCTTGGTTACTTTCAGGGGACAGGGTCACGTAGTTGGAGTGCGCCCTCGCGGCAGCACTGACGAGTTGAGACAAGGCTTGAGCGGGAGCACGCTGTACCTTTCCGATCTTCCCGCAGGGCTACTCGTGTCCGCAACAGCCGATCCCAGCGCAGAAGGTGAGGTCGTGCGTCTGGATTTCATCGTGCCTCTCTTGAATATCCTTTTCGAACGGAAGGAAGGTGCCATCCTGCGCGACGGCTCGTGCCTGACGACGAGGTCAATTCAGATAACGGCAAAGGAGGGCGTCAGGATCGATTATGCATCCGCCATGAATGGCGGCGAAATTGTCCATTGGGACACGCCCCCAATCTCATCTCTGCACCGTCCCGAGATGATGATCGCGCCTCAGAATGAGCCCGGCTACTGGGCCGTTGAGACCAAGGGATCAGCCTTCGCCGTGCTTCGCCTCGCAGAGATCCGCACGGTTTCTCGCATCGATTTGGACTTCAGGAATGTTCCGCGGACCGTAAGGCCCGCGTGGGTGCAACTGCTCAGTCGTGGCTCCGAGGACGGGCCGTGGACAGACTTGGCGGTATTTCGCCCTTCCGAGACGCAAGCGTCGGGAACGCTCGCTTTGGCGCCACGAATTGTTCATGAAATACGCGTGGAAATTGCGGCAGACTCTCCAAAGCATCGGATCATCGGGATCGGGCGTGTCTCAGCCTACGAGTGACAAGAACGCTATCTGAGCCTGAACGTTCCCGCAAAGACTGACGATTCACACCGCACTTTGCCCTGGAACACCCATGTGCCCTCCTTGTTGACAAGCGTCCCAGAACAACCGTTTGTCTTAAAAGAAATCGTTATGCCGGAGACTTGGCCTGAGCTGTCGAGGCTCATGCTTCTCCCTTGGAACTTCCCAGTCTTCGCATCGTATTTGATCTCACTAATCGTCGCCATACCGTGCCCTATTGCCTGGCCCAGGTCCCGGCGCGCTGGCTCTGAAGCATCCTGCGGTAAAGTTAACTCCACCTCCAAAACCTGGACGCTTGCGAATGCGGCCCGAACTGCAAGTACCTTGGTCGCCTGGTCAGCGTTGGCAAACGCCGTCGTGATAGCCATTTCACTCAAGGCCGGGTTGCCGCTGTTGACCATGGCCCAGAAAGCGGCAACGCGTACGCTCTGATCGGGGCTCTGTAACGCAGCCCGCATTTGCTCGACCTCCTTCGCCTCGCGCTGTATGCTTTCGAGCACGGATGTCCCCGAACCCTCGCCAATCGGTTTCGCCGGGGCTTGTGTAAACCCTTTTCCCGTCATGGCCAACGAAACAACGCAGAGGGATAATATTAATAACCATGAAAAGCCATACCGGCGGACTCTACATTTTCGGTTGTCAGCTCTTCCCTTGATAATCATGACGACGCCCCCATACGTTGTTGCGCTTTCCGAGATGGTCAGCTCTATCTAGTTTATTCCTGCAAGAGATCACTTACGCCCGCGCCGTTGAGTGATTGCATGAAATTGCGACGCTGCTATCTGTCGTTGGAATAGATACCATGCTTACAACGCTTCTTGACGGCATGTAAATAGACGCACCCATTTACCTGGCCGTTCGGGCCGATCTGTGATTCGATGGCTCCGTTGAGGAGGAGCCATGAACCAGCTCGGATTCTTCGATCTGCCGGATCACCTGAAGCGGCTTTCCGAGGCCGGGGATCCGCTGGAGCGGGCTGGCATGGGTGGTGAATTTCGAGGCTTTCCGCGCCGAGCTTGATGCGGCGCTCTTGCGCTCCGAGCGGGCGAGGGGTGGTCGACCGCCCGACGACGCGGTGTTGATGTTCAAGATCCCGGTCTTGCAGGTGCTGTACGGCTTGTCCGACGACCAGACGGAATTTCAGACGCTCGACTGGCGCAGCTTCGGCTGGTTCCTCGGTCTGGACGAAGGCGACCGCGTTCCGGCTGCAACGACGATCCGCTGCACGGGCACCTGGTGAGAAATGCGGGCTAAGCGATCGCCGCCAATCACTCAAACGAATTGCACGATATTATCTGATCGCTTTGATCAATGATAGATCCGCAGAACGGGTGGGTTGCGCACGCGACAGCAGGCATTCAAACCGCCATGCCGCCGGCCGTGCCAGACCGCTGGCGGAAAGGCGATAGAACACGCGGATTTCCTGAGATTATTGCTCACCAAAAGGCAGAAATTGCGCACATCATCCTCACTTTTATTTCTAGTAGACTCTGGCGTTTGCTAGTCTTCCAAGTCTCTTAACAGTCTGTACTTTTCGCATGCCCTTCCTATGTTAACCACATTTTAAGATCCATTTCTGTACCTATTCCCCCAACGACCAAAAGGGGAAGGTTCAGTTATGGTTTCACGATACGGTACGGCCAGGAACGACAGCCTGATTGGAACGCACAGCGACGACTGGCTGTGGGGAAAGGAGGGAAACGATACCATCGCTTGCGGCGCCGGCCGCGACTGGATCTACGGCGGCGCGGGCTCCGATGTCGTCAAGCTTCAGCCGGGTCAGGGCGGCGATAAGTGGCTCGACTTCCAAGACGGAATCGACAAGATCGATGCCGGCGGGCTCGCCTTCAGCGATCTCCGGTTCTCCTACGAAGACGTTTGGAAGTACGTCTGGGTTGAGGACGCAAGCCATAACAAGCTGCTCGGCATCAAGAACATTCGCCTGAGCCAGCTAACCGCGGACGACTTCACCAATCTGGCGGTCAAGACCGCCACAACCGCCGTCAAGGCGCTGGTCATGAACGGGACTGCCGGCAGCGATCTGCTGACCGGAAGCCAGGCCAACGAGAGCATTTTCGGGCTCGGCGGCAACGACTCCCTCATGGGCGGCGCCGGCAACGACACGATTTCTCCTGGTGCGGGTAACGATTGGATCTGGACCAGCGCCGGCACCGATGTCGTCAACCTGCAACCAGGGCAGGGATGGGATAAGTGGCTCGACTTCACGGACGGCGTCGACAAGATCGATGCCGGCGGGCTCACCTTCGGCGATCTGCGGTTCTCGTACGACAGCGTTTGGAAATACGTCTGGATCGAGGACTCAAGCCACAACAAGCTGCTCGGCATCAAGAATATCACCCTGAACCAGCTGACCGCTGACGACTTCGTTAACCTCAAGAGCGCGCCTGCTACCACCGGTGGTGGAGGCAGCAGCGGCAGCAGCGGCAGCAGCGGTAGCAGCGGCAGCAGCGGCAGCGGTGGAGGCACGACGACGTCCGCGGGTACGACGGACGGTTCGATCGCCGTCGGCATGGGGATGAATAAGCTGTGGCAGGATGACTGGGCTGGAAAACTTGCCCGCGGCGATCTTGACGGCAGCCGGTTCTTCGACCCGTACCCGGGGAACTACAATTGGACTTCGCACAACACCGGTCAGCCGGTCGCGCAAACCAAGAGCCTGGTGTGGACGTCGGAGGCATGGGACCGTCCAAACATCGGCCACTACGCGGCAATAGAGCTCACCACCTTCAAGGGCGTTCAGGGCGGATACAACGCGTTTTGCAGTGCCGCCAGCTACTTCGATACCGGCTACGACATCATGTCGGTTTCTGCGGATTTCTATTTCCCGACCTCGTACAAGGCCGAAAGCCTGACTGCGTCCGGCGCGAACATCGACACCAAGGGCATGTTCGGCGTTTATGCTTCGGCGGCGGGGACCGGCAAACCGGGCGGTCCGTGGCTCGATCCGTCGGTGGGCTTCCCGCCCAACGATCAGAATGCGACCTGGGTCGACTGGGGCTGGAAACAGAAGGCAGCGTACGGCCCGGATGGGTACGGCAACAATAACCTCCGTTTCCAAACCGGCGTCACCGACTTGCAGCGCGACGTTAACGGCCTGGACGGTAAGGACAACTCGGACGTCAACATCCCGAAGGGGCAGTGGGTGCATCTGGAAGGCGTTGTTCAGATCGACACCAACGGCCACAACGGCACCACCCGGCTGTACCAGGACGGCAAGCTCGTCAGCGAGGTGACCGGCCTTGATCTCGGTGGCGCCAAGTACGGCTGGAAGCTGCACGGCTTCTTTGGGACGTGGATGTGGGGCGGCGCGGGCGACAAATATGTCTCGGCGCGAACCGAAAGCCATTACGTCAAGGACATGAGCATCTACGGCAAAACCTTGGTTTCCGCCACGCATTCCATCGCGGCGGCGGGCAACCAGGCCGATCCGGATCCGTTCGATCCGGTCGTCGCCGATGCTCGCGACGACGGGATGGATCTCGGCAACCCGGCAGACTCGACGGCCAGTACCTCCGGGCATGATTGGCTGATCGACATGATCGGCGGTACCCATCCCGCCGATGCGCTACTGATCGCTTGAGCGTCGCCTCGCATTGATTGCGCAAGGCGGACGAACTGCCAACCGCTCCGTCCGCCTTGCGCGTGCCGCTATCCAAACAAGTAGTGGAAAAAGATGCTGAAGGAGAGCGATGAGGGGCCGTCAACGAACCCACCGCCCTGCAGCACGCAGATAACCAGGATCGAGAGATAGAGGCAGACGACATAGGACGCCATGCCTGTGCGAAACACTGAGATGGCACCAGCGCCCTTGAGGCCCTGCTTCTGGTCACCGCGGTTGGCCCACTTTTGCTTGGCCAGCCGCGTCAGCATGTGGATCTTGACGAGGGCGAGAATGACCTGGTTGGCGTACAGGAAGAACGGATACGACAAGTAAATCTGGCGGGAGAAAACAAACAGTACAAGTGCCAGCAGCATGCGAGAGATCGCGATGAAGATGGCATAGGCCAGAAAGTATTCGAAACCGTGCAGGATCGCCGCAGCGATCGCCAGCAGCGGGCTTACCAGCATCGTCCACATCGCGATACGCTGGTCGATCAGGCACCACCAGATGAAAAACGGCATCTGCCTTGGCCCCAGCGCGATCGCGCGGGCGCCATTGCGCAGCATGTTCCCGGACCAGCGGCGAAAGTTCTCGACCATCCGCTGCCACCCGGACCCCTCGATGAGTTCGATGGTGTGGCCGGCGGCATCGGGAACATAGAGCATGCGCGCGCCTTGACGCAGGAGATAGTACCAGGTGCTCTTGTCGTCGCCCGAGAGGAACCGGAAGCGTCCCCACAACCAGTGATCGAGACAATCAGCCTCCAGGAGGCGGATGAAATCGATCTTGGTCAGATGCTCGCTGCGGAAAACCGACATCCGGCCGGTCAAGGTCAGCACCCGGCCCGAGAGCGCATGCGACTGCATCGCGATCCGGCGCTGGGCAAAGCGCATACTAAGCCAGATCCGCATCCAGGCGGGGCCGATGCAGAGCACTTCCTCGTCGGTGGTCACCGCCTGCAGATCGGGATGAACCGCGAACAGCGGCAGGCACTTGGGCAGCGCCCCCGGTGCCAGGACAAAGTCACCGTCCATGAATACGACGAGCGCTTCGGGCTCCAGGCCGGCGCGGCTCATTGCCCGCAAGATGAGGCCGATCGCCACCCGCTTGCCCGGCGCATTCTGGCGGACGACGCGCAGGCGGATATTGAGATCGCCGCCACAACGGCGGAGCGCCGTTTCGATCGCCCGTTCATCGGCCGCGTTCGCGCTGCCGAGCCAGATGGTGGCCGGCACACCGCAGGCACGGATCTCCTGGCAGATGCCGAGTATCACCATCTCCGTGGTTTCGGCGCGCTCCTTGAAGGTGGTGAGCTGAAAATGGATGTGCGGCGGCCGCCAGCCGCTATGCCAGATCGCATCGGCGCGATGCCGCAGCGGCGGAAAGGCGCGCTTGGCATAGATCAGGGCGCGGATGAGATGCGTCAGCCACCACGAATAGCGCCACGCGCCCAGCATACCGATGACGAGCGTCGCGCGGTCAAGCCGGGCGTCCCACAGGGTGTCCGGCAGATTGACGATGGCAAGCGCGCAGATGTTGAAATAGAGAGCGATGCCCACGAGAACGCGCGGCGTCCATTTCTCGCGCCAGCTCGGCCACGCCAAGCCGGAGCCGCCGACATCGGCGGCCGTACGCTGCCGGCGCTGTGCGGTCGTCATTCAACCGTACTGGCGACGGTGTCGCTTGCGGCAGGCTGGCGGCGCTCAGCGACGTCAACACTTTTCGGCTCCCCGCCGCCCAGCCACTGCCGGATGCCGGCCAAGAGTGTGTTGGCACTGCGGCGCGGGAACACAACGACCGCCGGCAGGCCGCTTGGATGCCCGTCGACGGATTGGAGCGCATGTGGATCATCGACGCGCAGGGCAACGAGCGCTGTGCGGTCGTCCGGTGACTGCCACCGGTAGTGGCGGCTGCGCGCGTCCATCGTTCCGTTCGTGCGATCGATGCGCTCCACCGAGGCGCCAAAGCGCTCGCCGGTAGCCGGAATGTAGACGGTGGCCCGGTCGCCAAGGCCCACTTCAAGGACCTCACGCTGGTTCAGGTAGGCTTCGATCGACTGTTCGGCGCTGAGCTCAAGAAGGGCCACGGTGTCGCCGGCGCCGATCGTCTTGCCGGGGCTGACCGGGATCTCGATCACCCGGCCGTCGAACGGTGCGAGCACGGCGAGGCGGTCTTGCTGACGGACAAGCGCCGCCAACTCCTGCTCGGCGAGCTTGACTTCCGTTTGTGCCAAGCGCCGTTCGGCCTCCAGCTTGGCACTGTCACCGTAAAAGCGCCTGCCGTCGTAGTAGCGCTTGCTGCCAGACCGGCTCGCCAGCGCCTGCAGTTCACGCTGCCGCAGACGTGCGGCGCCAAGCTCGGCCTCGGCGGCAGCGAAAGCGCTCACCGCCTGCTCCAGCTCGGGCTTTTTCGTCCAGCCGTCGACGTAAAGCGCATCCGCGCGCTCCTTGCGTGACCGGGCAGCATCCACACGCGCCTCAAGTGCACGGATTTCGAGCGCCAATTGACGGATGTCGTTGGTGTTTGCGAAATCGTAGTCACGCAAACGGTCTTTCTCTTCCTCCAGCTTGGTGGTCAGGCTGGCGACGACCGCCTCAGCGCGATCGATGCGGGTTTCGGCAATCGCAATCTGCCGATCGAGGTTGCTGTCCTGAAGCAGCATCAGCGGCTCGCCGGCAGCGACCAGGGCGCCGGCCGGAACCAGAAGCGCGGAAACGCGGCCCTTTTCCTGCGCGGTCACCGCTTCCACAGGTGCTGCAACAACCGCGGCGTTGACCTCCAGGTGGGAGAAGTGGTTGCGGAACAGGACAGCCGAATAGCCGATGACGCCCAAGCCCAGCACCAAGTGCAAGGCGGTCATGACGATCGTCTTCACCGGCCAGCGGCGCATCGGCATCGCGTCCGGCGGGTTGAGCGCCGGGTCGGTCGGCACCGGCGTGACCGGAGCGTCGATGCGATGGATCGTTTCGCGCGCGGACACCATGCCGCCCCGCACCAGTTCCTCAACGAAATGAGACATGAGCTGGCGCTCGCGGTCACCCAGATGGGTGAATGCGGCGGCGAACGAGCGACCCTGAGCAGTGGCGCGGACGACCCGGCCCTCCGCTTGAAACGAGATATTGAAGCCCTGGAATGGCAATGCGCAGACGACGTCCAACATTTCCCCTTCTTGGGGTAATGGACCATCGAAGTCGTCAATGCGGAAACCGCCCAGACTCCAATCGGTAGCGCGCTGAGAAACGCCGTCCACTTGCACGTAGAGAGGTGCTTCGAGGCGATGATGCAGGCGCTGACAAGGTTTTTCCCGAATGACTTGCATAGCCTCAAGAGCCTCCCGTTCGTGGCGACGCGCGGAGCCGCTCACTGGCGATCCAGTCTGCTCAGTCGTAGCCTCGTTCGCACCCCTGTTGTGTGCGGTCGTTATTAACCGCCTATATGCGCGGCGGCGGGCTTATACCAGCGACCTAGCGGTCACAGCACCCCCCAAATTAGGTAGGAAGGGCGCGCAAGATTAGGTGGAGTCCACAGCAATCGGCAGACGGTTTGCATTGGTGCGAACGCCTCTTTTCGCCATCTGCCGTTCGATAACACCATCGTTGCAAACGCATTTGGCGTGATGGCACCCCTCCCCGTGGCCGCCCTCCCGAGGCGACTACCCCCCCTCATTCGGGTGACCTCAAATATTCTCAAGTTAGAGGGAGGCGGCGCAGCCCCAACCAGACCCCCACCGCAAACCGGTTGACAATAGGAACTAGGTCCTATATAGACTCGCAGCAACCATGACGGACGCGAAAGGCACGACGGCTGCCAGAAACCGCCGAACGGCGGAACGAAGCTGTAGTTTGAGTATTACATCGCAATTCTTTTGTATTTTTCATTTGAAAACAAATATTTGTTATTGCGCGTTCGTAATACCGATCGTGTAGTTCGCACAAACAGAGCTATCGCCCGTTCTCTACAAGAGGAATGCAATGATACTATCTTCAGTTATTGGCTCCGGCTCGACGAACAGCAAAATCCGCGCCTCCGGCACCACAACCGACCGCAGTCTTGCCGACCGCTTTGCCGACGTTTTCAACATCCTCGACTTCGGCGCACAGCCCAACGATCCCGCCTTCGACAACCGGACCAGCATTCAAGCCGCGCTTGATGCCGCGTTTCAGAAGGGCGGCGGCGTGGTCGAAATCCCGAACGGCACCTTCTGGCTGAGCGGCACCGGCAACGCCGTCGATGGCTGCGTCCGGATCCGCAGCAACACCACGCTGCGCGGCGCCGGGATGGGTCTGTCGAGGCTCAAGCTCGTCAACGGCTACAACACCAACCTGACCGGGGTTCTGCGCACGCCGAGCGGCGAGCAGCACAAGAAGATCCAGATTGTCGACCTAACCCTTGACGCTAACGGCCCTGGCCAGACGTCCGGGACGCAGATGGCGTTCTTTTGCGGCACCACGCCGAACGATCCCCCGACCACCCGGTGTGAGGACATCCGCCTGATGCGGGTCGAGGCGACCGGGGGCAAGGGCTCATCCGGCTATGGCTTCGATCCGCACGAGAACGTTCTGCGCCTCGCCTTCATCAATTGTCTCGCCCACGACAACGAACTCGACGGCTACGTCATCGATGGTTGCCGGGAAGTCGTCATCGATGGTTGCTGGTCATGGGCCAACGGCCGCCACGGCTACAACTTCGTCACCTGGAGCGAGAACAACGTCCTCACCGCGAGCCACGCCGTGCAGAACACCGGCAGCGGCGTCATGGTGCAGAATGGCGCCAAGCACACCATCATCAGCAACTCTGATGTCCGCGGCAATGTCGAGGAGGGCATCAACATCCGCGGCGATGCGACTTACGGACATAACAGCCATGTCTCGGTGACCGGCTGCCACATCAACGGCAACGGGCGGCGCGGCATTCGCATCGCCGGCGCGTCCTATAACTACATCGCGATGAACAGGCTGATCGACAACAGCCAGGAAGCAAACAACGGCTACGACGACATCCAGCTGACTAGCAACGACACCGTAGCTGCCCAATTCAACGATTTCCTGTTCAATACGTGCCATTCGACCGCAACCAACCGCTCCCGCTACAACATCCGCGAAGAACCAGCGGGGGGTGGTGATAACAATTATTTCTTCGGGAACCGGTCCAGCGGCTGCGTGAACGGCACGCCACAGTCCGTCAATGGCACGGATACAATCATCTTTGGTGTGCGGGAGCCCGATTTCTTCTTCGGCCGCGCCGCCAGCAACCGCTTTTTCCTGGAGAACTCGGGCCGCTTGCGCTGGGGGGCGGCGAACGCGACCACGACCGTCGGCACCGCCGGTGCCGCCGCCGCGCCCCCGGCCAGCCCGCAACTCTACCTCGAGGTCGAGGACAGCCTCCAGAACCGTCTGCTCGTCCCCGCCTACCTCAAGGCCTTATAATCCGGACGACCGCACCGGCGGCAGCTCTGCATGCTCGCGGCTGCCGCCGGCCGGCCCAACAGCGCGGCACGAGGTCGCCTCGGCTCCGCGCAGCGGCGGTTCGGATCAGCCGTCCACGAACTGGCGGATGAAGGCTTCGACAGCGGCCTTGCCGGTGATGACGCCATAGTGGCCTTCGCACAGGATGTCGGCTTCAAGGGCGATCAGGCGCTTGAGCGATGCCTGATAGTCGCCGGCATTGGAGAGCAGGCTCCGGTGCAAGGGACCGTGCACGTCCTGCGCGAAGACAACGCTCAAGCCTTCCGACGTCGTGACGTAGGCGACCGAGCCTGGCGAGTGGCCGGGGATGTGAACCGCGGTGATGGTTCGGCCGCCGAGCCTGATCGCCTCGCTGGCGCCCGTCAGCTTACGGTCAACCGGGCAGGGATCGAGCTTCGCGGCATACCAGTCGGCGGCCGTAACCACGTTGTCGCCAGCCTCCACATACGGCGCATCGAGGGCATGGCAGACGACCGGGATCGCAAGCGTGTCGCGCAGCATCTTGGCACCGCCGGTGTGATCGAAATGGCAGTGGGTGAGGAGAAGGCAGGTGATCTGCCCTGGATCGATCCCGGCGGCTGCCGTATTGCGGAGGATCTTCCCCGTCGCCCGGCCGGTGCCGCTGTCGATCAGGGCCGCCTCACCGGCGAAGGCGACGAGGTAGACAGCGGCATCGGCATCGGCGCTGAGATTGCCGCCGCCGACCTGAAACACTTCTGCTGTGATCCGCCGTGCCCGCGCCGCCATCCGATCCTCTCTGCCCCGCCATCCTACCAGTCGCTCCACCGGCGTCGAAGGCCGATCGTTGCCGGCCGGCCGCCCGGGAGCGCGTTCGACCGCTTGGCCGCGCTCAGTCGGTCGCCATCTGGCCGCTCAACAGCTGCGGACGGAAGCCGGCTGCCGCAAGCGCCTCCATGAGCGCGTGCACATGGGCGCCGTCGCGGGTTTCGACGATCAGGTCGAGATCGGCCATCTTGACCGGCATGTCATGGAACAGCCGCTGGTGGCTGATCTCGACGACGTTGGCCTCCATCCCGGCGATCAAGTTGGCGACCTGCGCCAGGGCTCCCGGTTGATCGCTCACTGGAACGCGCAGCCAGCTCAGCCGGCCGCGGCGGACCAAGCCGCGCATGAGGACCGAAGCCAGCAGACGGGAGTCGATGTTGCCGCCGCACAGGACCAGCCCTACGCGTTGGCCCGCGAACCGGCTGCGATGGCGGAACAGGGCGGCAAGACCCGCGGCGCCGGCACCCTCGACGACGGTCTTCTCGATTTCGATCAGCTTCGCCACGGCATCCTCGATGTCCGCCTCGCTGACGAGAACGAGATCGTCGACCAGGCGGGCGATGATCGCCATCGGCAGCGCGCCCGGCTCCGTCACCGCGATTCCCTCGGCGATCGTCGCGCCGCCGCTTCCGGCCGGCCCTCCCCGCAGCGCCTGTACCATCGCCGGGTAGAGCGTGTTCTGCACGCCGTAGATGCGGATCGCGGGGCACATCGCCTTGGCCGCGGTCGCGCAGCCGGCGATCAGCCCGCCGCCGCCAACCGACAACACCAGCGCGTCAAGGTCAGGGACGTCCTCGATCAGTTCCAGCGCTACCGTGCCTTGGCCGGCGATGACGGCCGGATCATCATACGGGTGGATGAAAACCAGCCCCTCGGCTGCTGCCAGTGCGTGCGCATGGCGTGCGGCCTCGCTTAAGCTTTCGCCATGCAGGACGACGCGGCCGGCAAAATAGCGCGTGTTGGCCACCTTCACGAACGGCGTCGCGCGCGGCATCACGATCGTGGCGGGAATGCCGAGCCGGCGGGCATGGTACGCCAGCCCAAGCGCGTGGTTGCCGGCCGACATTGTGATCACCCCCCGGGTTCGCTCGGCGGCAGAGAGCGCGCTCAAGCGCACGAGCGCGCCGCGCTCCTTGAACGAGGCGGTGTACTGCAGGTTCTCCATCTTGAGGAACACGGTTGCGCCGCTGAGTTCCGACAACAGCCGGCTGTGCAGGGTCGGCGTGCGCTGAACCGCGCCGGCAAGGGTCGCTGCCGCGGCGCGGATGCTGTCGATGGTTACGGGCATGAGGTCGGTCCGTCTCTCCTGGGCACAGCACCGGCATTGGGCGCAGCGCCGGGGCTGCCGCAAAGGCCTTGAAAATCCACCCTCCAGCGGTCATTGACAAGGCGCGCGGATGTGCCAAGGTAACGCTTCAGGGGTCGGCGGATGCCATTTACGGGTCCGGCACGATCCGGTCTCGCTCACGATTGAAGAGGATGACCGTCCGATGGATCGCACCTCGGCTTTCCGCAATCCGCTCCTGCTTGGATTTGAGCGCTTGGAGCGCGTGCTCGCCAGCGCCTCGCGGGCGTCCGCGGAAGGCTATCCTCCCTACAACATCGAGCAGATCGGAGACGACCAGCTGAGGCTCACGCTTGCCGTCGCTGGCTTCGCGATCGATGACTTGAGCGTTGCCCTTGAGGAGAACCAGCTCGTGATCAAGGGCCGCAAGAAGGAGGACGAAAGCGGCCGCGTGTTCCTGCACCGCGGCATCGCCGCGCGCCAGTTCCAGCGCGCCTGGGTCCTCGCGGAAGGCTGGGAGGTTGGCACCGCCACCCTCGACAACGGCTTGCTGCACATCGGGTTGCGCCGCGTCGACCCGGACCCCACGGTCCGCACGGTGCAAATCACCCGCGGCAGCGCGAGCGGCAGCCTCAGCACCGACTGACCACTCGCGGGCGCCCCGCGTCCGCACACACCTCCGCCTCACCTGCATCGCGTGCCCGCCAGCACGGGCGGCGGCCGGTCGCGCAATCCGACCGCCATGCAAGCGCGCCACCACGGCAGCTGCGCCACCAAGTAACAACAAATATAAAATTTTCGATAAATAGGTATCGTCTTGGTCTTAGATTGTGCGCGAATAAAACAATTGCGGTCATTTCTGCAGGTGCTAGGATACCGTGTTTCTTTCTGTAATGAAATTGGCCGCGGTGACACCGATGAAGACATCAGACTCTTTAAGCGTCCGGCGCTGGCAGAGCCGATTTTGCCAATGGCAGCCGTTGCGTTGCTTCGCCCGGCGGCTGCTTGAAGATGACCGCGGCGCGACCGCTGTCTATGTCGTTCTCGGTCTTACGGTCATGATCGCGGCGATGGGCACCGGGCTCGATGCCGGACGGGCCTACATCGTCAAGTCGCGGCTGTCGTCCGCGCTTGATGCGGCTGCGTTGGCGGGCGGCCTGACGATGTTCGATGCCACCCGCGATGACGACATCCGCAAATATTTCCGGGTGAACTTCCCGGACGGCTTCATGGGCGCGACGATCACCGGGCCGTCAATCACGGTCGACGAGAGCAATGAAACCGTACTCTTGCGGGCTTCGGCCGATGTTTCGACGTCGGTGATGCCGATCCTGGGCTACGACAAGATCACGGTCGTGGCCGAAACCGAAGTCACACGCAAGATGAAGGCTCTCGACCTCGTGCTGTCGATGGACGTCTCCGGGTCGATGGGTGAATCCGCCGGCGGCGGCCAGACGCGATTGACGGCGGCGAAGAATGCCGCCAAAGAGCTGATCGACATTCTCTATGGCTCTGCCGAAACGAAGGATCTATTGACGATCGGCCTCGTGCCTTGGAACGCCAAGGTCAAGGTGATGGTGCAGGGGCAGGCCTATAATCATTCTCTCAGGCACTCCAACGCAGTGCCGGCCTTCACCAACCCGGAGAACGGGCAAAACCAGTCGGTCGTCTGGTACGCGAACAATTCGCCGGTGCCACTGTTGTTCGAGCCGCCTTCCGGTTGGAAGGGCTGCGTCTTCAACCGCTACAAGCACTCTGACGGCGACACCAATGACGCCGACATCCACGAAGGGCCGACCACGGTCAACGGCGTCAGCTGGCCCGGATGGGCGCCTGTCTACCCCGGAACCTACCCCGCTCCCGGTGATCCGCTCTCCCTGCTGCTGGGCGGCGAACCTGTCACCGGTGACGACGATTACCAGAGCAAACGGTGCGGTCTGGCGCCCAAGGGCTCCGATTGCGTCAGCTGTCCTTCGGTTGGCATCACCCCGCTGCAGAGCTCGAAGACAGCGATCAAGAACGCGGTCAACGGTTTGACCGCAGGCGGTAACACCAACATCCCGGCCGGCCTCGCCTGGGCGTGGGAGGTCGTCACGCCGGCGGCACCGTTCTCGGAAGCGGTCGCGAATCCAACCTACGACCGTGATCAGGCGATCGTGCTTTTGACTGACGGCATCAACTGCCCGAATTATGGCGACGGCTACAAGCGCGTCTTCGGCTCCTGCGACAGCAACAGCGCCCGGCAGAAAATGGACACCCGCCTGCGCAAGCTTGCCGCCAACATCAAGGAGCAGGGCATCCTCGTCTATGCCATCCAGTTCGTCGACTCCGACGCCGACCAGATCGCGCTGATGAAGGAGATCGCCACCGCACCCGAGGCGCCGTACTACTATTACGCACCGAACAGCGGTGCACTCAAGTCGGCGTTCCGCGAGATCGCCAACCACCTCTCCGAGCTGCGGCTCTCGAAGTAAGAGGCCTCTCCAGAGGTTCGCGACGGCGCATCGGTCCCGCGAGGGCCGGTGCGCCGCACCGTTCTCAACCCTCCCCGCGAGCGGCAGCGGCGCGGCGGCGCCGGCCGCGGGCGGCAATCAGGTTCAAGCACTCGACGCCGGCCGAGAACGCAATCGCGAAGTAGAGATAGCCGCGCGGCACATGGAAATGCAGGCCGTCGGCAATCAGCGCGACCCCCACCAACAGGAGGAAACTGAGCGCCAGCATCTTGAGTGTCGGATGCTCGCGGATAAAGGTGCCAATCGGCTTGGCCGCTAACAGCATGACGCCGACGGCGATCAGCACGGCCGTGATCATCACCGGCAGGTCCTGCGACATGCCGACGGCAGTTATGACGGAATCCAGCGAAAAAACGATGTCGAGAAGGACGATTTGCACGATCGCGGCTGCAAAGCCCATGCCGCGTTTGCTGGCGCCGCTCCCGCCTTCGCCCTCACCCTCACCTTCCGTCATGTGGTGGATTTCGAGCGTGCCTTTCACCAGCAGGAACAGACCGCCCCCGAGGAGCACGAGATCGCGCCAGCTGATCGCCTCGCCCAGCACCGTAAACGCGATCGCGGTCAGGCCCATGATCCAGCTGATCGACAGCAGCAGCAGCACCCGCATCGCGGCGGCAAGACCGAGGCCGATGTAGCGGGCCAACGGCTGCTGATGCGCTGGCAGCCGACCGGTGACGATCGACAGAAAAATGACGTTGTCGATGCCGAGCACGATCTCGAGCGCAGTCAGCGTCAACAGGTTGGCCCAGGCCTGGGGATCGGTGAGGAGGTGGAGCATGGGGCAGCGTGCCTTTATTGGGCAGGAGTTGGCGCTTACGGCCGTGGCGCCGTGCCGGCGGGCAGCCGATCGAGGACCGCCGCAACCGTCGCCTTGAGGCGATCAAGCTCCGCCGGTTCCGACATGCGGTGGCCAGCACCCTTGACCAGCACCAGCTCGACATCGGCTGAACGCAGGCGCTCCATCAACCGCACCGACGTCCGCCATGGCACGTCCGGATCGGCAAGGCCATGGATGAGGCGCACCGGGCAGTCAAGCGGGATTTCGGCCCGGAGCACGAGATGGTCGCGGCCGTCCTCCAGGATGCGCTTTGTCACCGGCGTCGGCTCGGGATCGTACGGGCTCGTCAGCTGAATCATGCCGGCGGTCTCCAGAAGCTGGCGATCGGCCGGGCTCAACAGCGGTTGAATGACGTCTTCGGTGAAGTCGGGTGCGGACGCGATTCCGACCAGCGCCGCGACGCGGGCACGTCGGGCGAGCGCAGTCCGGACCATGATCCAACCGCCGAGGCTGGAGCCGACCAGCACCTGCGGTCCCTCCGTCAACGCATCCAGAACCGCGATCGCATCGTCGGTCCAGCGGCCGATGGTGCCGTCCGTGAAGGCACCTGACGATGCGCCATGGCCCAAATAGTCGAAACGGACGAAGGCGGTGCCACGGGCGCGGCAGAACGCTTCGAGCATCGTCGCCTTCTGCCCGGTCATGTCGGACGCGTAGCCGGTGAGAAAGACAACGCCGGGCGCTCGCCCCGGCGTCCGGAAGTAGGCGATCCGCTCACCGTCGGCGCGAGACAGAAATTGCGGCTCACTTGCAAGTGATAAGGGTGGGACAGCCAAGAAAAACTCCCTGCGGCAGTGCAGTGACTGCCGTCATAGAAAAACGCGTTTCCAGCACGCGTAGAACGAAATGTTAAGCGGATGGTAACTGCAATCTGCGCTTAATCATCCGCATAAACACCCCCACTGTCCAGCGAGTTCAAGGCCATGGCAAATCTCCGAGGTGCACGCGGCAGGTGGACCCGGGTTAAGGCGGCGAGCTGTGCCTGCACCATCGCAAGCACGCTTAGCCTCGCGGCGCTGCCGGGGCCTGCGGCGGCGTTCGAGACGGCCGCCACGCTCGGTGCGGGCCTTGCCGGGAGTGCATCGTCCGGCATCAATGCGTCCGAAGAGGACGAGCCGTGGCTGTCCTTCGTGCTCGGCTATCTGCCGGTGGCGGCGGCGGCCCTCACCCAGTCGTCCCCGACGCGGACTGGCCGGGCTCCTGACTGCCGCCCGGGGCCGGGATGCATCATGCCGCCGATCCGCTTTCCCGCGTTGGCCACGCGTGATGTCCCGTTCGGTCCCATCGACCGCCACGGCTGGGCACTGTTTGCCGCCTTTGGCGATCGCCGGATGTACACCTACCCTTCCCCGGCCAAAGATGGCCGCGCCAGCCGCGCCGACGCCTGGGACTGGGGTATGGGTGCTCAGGTCGACACGCTCGCGCTCGCAACCGGCAGCGCGTCATCGCGGACCCGGTTCATCGTCGGCGAACTGGGCGGCGGCGCTGGCGGAGAGAGTTCGGATGCAGGCTACGAGCTCCGCGCCCGGCTGGTGTTCGGCGGCGATGCCTTGGGACCGCTGATCACGGCCAGCACCATGATCGGGTTCGGCGTCGACGACCCGATGCGACCGATGCCCTCCGCGTTCACCTGCGGTGCCAAGCTCGAAATCCGCTTCTGAGGCGGTCCGCGCGCGCGGGTGCTGCAGTCGCCTTGACAGCCCCCGGTCCATCTCTAGAGTGCGCAGCCGTCGCGACCGCACTCTGAAAACAGCGAGATGGAGCAAGGGCAGCCGTGGATGCACCCCGTGAGGCAATGGCGCACATACGGATCAGTGCCCGGGACGGTCGCCAGCGCACCTATGCGAGCGGCACGTCCGGCCTCGAAATCGCCCGCGACTTGAGTGCGGACGGTGGTGCCGGCGCGCTGGCGCTCCGCGTCAACGGCGAACTGCGCGACCTTTCCCGACCGCTGACCGAAGACGCCGATGTCGCCGTCATTACCGCGGCGGATGCCGATGCGCTCGAGTTGATACGGCACGATGCCGCACACGTGATGGCGCAAGCGGTGCAGGAGCTGTTCCCCGGCACTCAAGTCACCATTGGGCCGGCCATCGAGAACGGCTTCTATTACGATTTCGCCCGCGACGAGCCGTTCACGCCCGCCGACCTTGCGACCATTGAGGCGCGCATGCGCGAGATCGTGGCGCGCGATGAGCCGATCCGCCGCGAGGAGTGGGAACGGACGGAAGCGATCGCCTACTTCCGCTCGATCGGCGAGCATTACAAGGCGGAGATCGTTGCCGCCATCCCTGAAGGACAGCCGATCACCATCTACCGCCAGGGCAGCTGGCTCGATCTCTGCCGCGGCCCGCATCTGGCCTCCACCGGCCGGCTCGGCACCGCCTTCAAGCTCACCAAGGTGGCGGGCGCCTACTGGCGCGGCGATTCCCGCAATCCGATGCTGCAGCGCATCTACGGCACCGCATGGCCGACGCAGGCAGCGTTGGATGCCTACCTGCACATGCTGGAAGAGGCCGAGCGCCGCGACCACCGCCGGCTGGGGCGCGAGCTTGGGCTTTATCACTTCCAGGACGAGGCCGCCGGCGCGGTGTTCTGGCACCCCAACGGCTGGACCCTTTACCGCACGCTGCAGGCCTACATGCGCAGGCGCCTGGAGGGGTCCGGGTACGTCGAGGTGCGCACGCCGCAGCTGATCGACCGCAGCCTGTGGGAGCGCTCCGGTCACTGGGAAAAGTTTCGCGAGCAGATGTTCACGGCTGAAGCCGAAGACCGCGTGCTGGCACTCAAGCCGATGAACTGCCCCGGCCACGTGCAGATCTACCGCCAGGGCATCAAGAGCTACCGTGACCTGCCGCTCAGGATGGCGGAATTCGGCTCCTGCCATCGTAACGAGCCGTCCGGCGCGCTGCACGGCCTGATGCGGGTGCGCGCGTTCGTCCAGGACGACGCGCACATCTTCTGCACCGAGGAGCAGATCACCTCGGAGACGGAAGCGTTTTGCGCACTCCTGCAGAGCGTCTACCGCGATTTCGGTTTCGACGCGGTGAGCGTCAAGTTCTCCGACCGGCCGGCCAAGCGTGCCGGATCGGATGAGACTTGGGACAAGGCGGAGGCGGCGCTGCGCGCTGCCACCACGGCAGCGGGGCTCAACACCACGCTCAACCCGGGCGAGGGCGCCTTCTATGGCCCGAAACTCGAATTCGTGCTGAAAGACGCAATCGGCCGCGACTGGCAGCTCGGCACCCTGCAGGTCGATTTCGTCCTGCCGGAGCGGCTCGATGCCGCCTACGTCGGCGAGGATGGTGGCAAGCACCGGCCCGTCATGCTGCACCGGGCGATTCTCGGCTCGTTCGAACGCTTCATAGGTATCCTCGTCGAGCACTATGCCGGCCGCCTGCCGCTGTGGCTGGCGCCCGTCCAGGCGGTGGTAGCGACCATCACCAACGAGGCGGACGCCTATGCACTCGCGGTCTACGATGCCTTGCGGGCAGCCGGGGTGCGGGCAGAGCTCGATCAGCGCAACGAAAAGATCGGCTACAAGGTGCGCGAGCACACACTTGCCAAGGTGCCGGTGCTGCTCGCGGTCGGCGCGCGCGAACAGGCGGACGGCACGGTTGCCGTGCGCCGGCTGGGCAGCAGAGCCCAAGAAACTGTTGCTCTTGAGCTTTTCGTTGATACACTAAGAGATGAGGCTGTCGCGCCGGCATAAGCTGTGAGCCGGACGTGGCACAGGAAAGAGGCAAAGAGGACACGTTTGCGAGACCACGCCGGTTGTTCGCTTCACAGCCACTGGGGGGGCGCTTCCCGTAGGTGGCACTGTGAGTGTTTGCCTTTTCCGCTGGTTCCCCAGTGAGTTCCCCTGCCGACTTGCGCGCGCCGCTTGAGCGCGTCGGCAAAGGCTGCGGTCGCGTGCTGTCCGCGTCCGCAACGACTCCCCATAGACAAGGAGGATGACGATCGCACGGCCAAGCACGCCGCTCCCTCAATCGCGTGAGGGTCCGCGGATCAACGATGAAATCAACGCCAGCATGGTTCTGGTGGTCGATCAGAACGCAACTCAGCTCGGTGTCTTGCCGATCCGCGAGGCCCTTCGGGTGGCCTCTGAATCCGGCCTCGATCTGGTTGAGGTGTCCCCTAACGCCGACCCGCCGGTCTGCAAGATCCTTGACTACGGAAAGTTCAAGTACGAAGCCCAGAAGAAAAAGAGCGAGGCTCGCAAAAAGCAGAAGGTGATCGAGGTCAAAGAAATCAAGATGCGACCCTCGATCGATGAGCACGACTACCAGGTCAAGATGCGCAGCATGCGCCGCTTCATTGAGGAAGGGGATAAGGTCAAAGTGACCATCCGCTTCCGGGGCCGCGAGCTGGCGCACCAGGACCTGGGATTGAAGGTGCTGGAGCGAGTCCGCGGCGATCTGGACAGTATTATCAAGGTCGAGCAGCTGCCGAAGGTCGAAGGCCGGCAAATGATCATGGTGATCACCGGACGCTAGTGCAGCGGCCCGATCGGGCGATTCACGCCCGAGCAAGGTTGTCGCTGCACAACCGATTGAATCGCGTGCACTTTCGGCACAAGCAGAACGGAGGGTGGCGGTGTCGCGGCTCAGCCACGTCGACGAGGACGGCCAGGCACGCATGGTCGATGTCAGCGCGAAGGCGGTCACCGCGCGCACGGCAACGGCGAAGGTGAGTGTGCTGATGCAGCCTGCCACCCTGGACGTGATCCGCACCGGTACTGCCGCCAAGGGTGACGTGCTTGCCGTCGCCAGGCTCGCCGGCATCATGGCGGCCAAGCGCACCGATGCGCTGATCCCCTTGTGCCACTCATTGCCGCTCTCCGCCGCGAGCGTCGACATCGTGCTCGATGCCCAGCGGTCAGCGGCCGACATCACGGCCGAATGCAGCGTCAATGCCCGCACCGGCGTCGAGATGGAGGCGCTGACGGCGGCCGCTGTGGCAGCGCTCACGCTCTACGACATGGTGAAAGCGATCGATCGCGGCATGCGCATCACCGATCTGCGCCTGGTGCGCAAAGAGGGCGGCCGCTCCGGGCTGTTCGAGGCCCCTTAAGCGATGCTTACCGTCGCGGAGGCCCTGCGGCTGATCAGGGAGGCATTGCGCCCCGTTCCCGCGGAGGTGGTGAGCCTCGATCAGGCGTGGGGCCGGGTGCTGGCAACGGACGTCGAAGCGCGGCTCACCCATCCGCCCGTTGCCGTCTCGGCGATGGACGGCTATGCGGTCCACGCCGCCGATGTCGCCACGGTGCCGGCAACCCTGTCAGTGGTCGGCACGGCGGCGGCCGGCCATGGCGTCACGCGCACGCTTGGTCGCGGCGAAGCGGTGCGCATCTTCACCGGCGCGCCGGTGCCCGATGGCGCCGATGCGATCGTCATCCAAGAAGATGCCGAGCGGGCGGGCAATCACGTCACCGTCCGCGTCGCGCCTGCGCCCGGCCGCTTCATCCGCGAGGCCGGCCTCGACTTCAAGACTGGCGATCGGCTCCTCAAGGCCGGGCAAGCACTAAGCGCGCGCGATGTGGCGCTGTGCGCGGCGATGAACGTTCCCTGGCTCACGGTGTACAGGCGGTTGCGCGTGGCCGTGCTGGCCACCGGCTCAGAATTGCGCATGCCGGGCGAACCGCTCGATGGCAGCCGGATCGTCAACTCCAATACCTTTCTCGTTGCGAGTGCGGTGCGCGCACTGGGTGGCGAGCCAATCGCTCTCGGCATCGCCGCCGATGAGGAAGCGTCGTTGCGCGCCGCGTTCGAGGCCGCCGCGGGTGCCGATCTCCTCATCACACTCGGCGGCGCCTCGGTCGGCGACCGCGACCTCGTCCGGCCGGTCCTGTTGCAGGAAGGGGGGACGGTGACCTTCCAGAACCTCGCGATGCGGCCGGGCAAGCCGACCCTGTTCGGCCGGCTGGGGCCATTGCCGGTTCTGGGCCTGCCGGGCAATCCGGTCTCTGTCGGCGTCTCGGCGGTGGTGTTTCTGAAGCCGATGCTGGCCGCTCTCTCTGGCCTCGACCGTGCCTTTGATCAGGAGGAAACGGCGTTGCTGGGCCGCGCTCTGCCTGCAAACGACGGGCGTCAGGATTACCTGCGCAGTACGCTGGCCCTCGATGGCTCAGGCAATCGGGTGGCGACGCCGTATCCGCAGCAGGACAGCGCCATGCTGCACATCCTGGCTGCCGCCGACTGCCTCGTCATCCGCCCGCCGCACGCCCCGCCCGCGCACGCCGGCGAACCGGTGCCGATCCTGCGCTTCGATGCCGCCGGCCCGGCGGTGTGAGCGCCTGCACTCTGAGGGAGCGGCCGCCCAAGGGCCACGCCTTGCGGCAGGCAAAGCGCAAGGGCTAGCGGCAGAGGGATCCGAATGCGCGCAGAATTCCTGTTCGTCTATGGCACCTTGCGCCGTGGCGCCGGCAGCCGCATGCATGGACCGCTCGCGCGATCGGGTACCTTTGTCGGCATGGCGAGGTTTCAGGGCCTCCTTTACCGGGTTGGCGCCTATCCCGGTGCGGTCGCCTCCGCCAACCCGAGACATGCAGTGGTGGGCGAAATCTACCGCCTGCGGGCGCCTGATTTCGTGTTTCGCCGCCTGGACCGGTATGAAGGATGCGGTCCCGGATTTAGCCAGGACCCAGAGTACGCGCGGAAGCGCTGCACCCTGACTCTTGCGTCCGGCGAAGCCGTGCAGGCCTGGATCTACCTCTACATCCGGCCGACTGCGGGCCTGCCGCCAATCCCCTCCGGCGACTTCCTGCACCGCTCCGCCCGATGATCGCCGCGCCTTTGCCCACCCTACCGTACCAGCAACACCGAGCAGCCGATGCGTTCGAGCGCCCTGCGGCCGGCGTCGTGCTGGGCGAGCGCGAGATCGGCGCCCAGCACGATCAGCGACGCACCCAGCCGCGCCGCCGTGCGACAAACGCCCTCCAGCCCGCCGCCGGGAAGGGCGATCAGCCGCGCCCGGAAGCGGCCACCGCGGGCCGGGTAGTCAGCGAGCGTCTGCCGGATCGCCTCCGCCCAGCGCTCGACCTCCGCAGTCCGGCCCGAAAGCAGGGCAACCTCGATGGCACCGCCGTCCTCGTCCGCGACCTCAAGCGCGGCCAAGAGCGCCGCATCGGCCCCGGCTGAGCCGTCGTAGGCGAGAACCAGCGCCCCGCCGGCCGGCGCCTCTGGATGCAGGAGCAGAACCGAGCGCGCGTGCGCCTCCGCCAGCGCCTGGGCGATCACCACCGGCGGCGCTTGCCCTGGACCAAAGGACGTGGTCCCTCCGCCGGCCGTCCAGCTCAAGATCACCAGATCCTCGCTTTCGGCAGCCTTCAATGCCTCGGCCAGGAGCCTCCCCTGGCGCACCTCGAAGGCATACTTGAGCTGCCGGCGCTCGGCCGCAGCCTCGATCGCCTCGCGGCTGCGCGCCAGCCGGGAGCGCAAGACGCGCCGCAGGTGCTCTGCCGCCAACTGCTGCCCGGTCGCAGACAAGGCGCTGAAGGCAAACACGTGCGGATGCTCGGCCAAGCGCATGAGGTCGATATCCTCGACGAACATCGCCTTCAGTTCGGCGCGTAGACGCTCCGCCAGCGCCGCCACCAGCTCGACCGCGCCGGCATTCTCGCTGCCCCAATCGAAGGCGACGACGACCCGGCGAAAACGGCGCCGCACCTCGGGATTGCCGCCGGCCGGCGGGGCGGTCACCGCAGTGCCTCCCTGCCTTTGGCGTTTCGGTTCCCCTTGCCACTGTCGGCTTCCCGGGCCAGGCGGACGGCCTTGCGGACGAAGCGCGCCAACCGGTTGGCGACCGCACGATTGACCGTGCCGTGCGGATACTCTCCTTTCTCGTCGGCTTCTCCCGCCGGGATGCCGGTCAGAAGCGTGATACCCTGATCGATCGTCTCGACGGGATAGACGGCGAACCGGCCCTCGCGGCAGGCTGCCACGACATCGGCGCGCAGCATCAGGTGCTTGACGTTCGCAGCCGGGATCAGCACCCCCTGCTCACCGGACAGGCCGCGGGCGGCACAAATATCGAAAAAGCCCTCGATCTTCTCGTTGACGCCGCCGATCGCCTGCACCCGGCCCTGCTGATCAACAGAGCCCGTCACCGCCAGCGATTGCCGGATCGGGATCTCCGCCAGCGCCGAGAGGAGCGCGTAAAGCTCGGCCGAAGACGCGCTGTCGCCTTCAACGCCGGAATACGACTGCTCGAACACCAGGCTGGCATTGAGCGAGAGCGGCTGCTCGTGGGCATAGCGCGAACTCAAAAACGCCGAGAGGATCAGCACGCCCTTGGAATGGAGCGGGCCGCCGAGCGCCACCTCGCGCTCGATGTCGATTACCTCACCTTTGCCGAGGCGAACGCGGCAGCTGATCCGGCTCGGCCGGCCGAAAGCGAAGTGATTGAGCTGGATCACGGCTAAGCCGTTGATCTGGCCGACCCGCGCGCCCTCGGTCTCGATGACCAGGGTGCCGCGCTGGATCTCTTCCTGGATGCGGGCGCGCAGGAGGTCCGAGCGGTAGGTGCGGGCATCGATCGCCTGCTGCACGTGGGCACGGCCGATGGTGCCGGCAGCGGCCTCGCCGGCCCAGAAGTCAGCCTCGCGCAACAGGCCTTCGAGGGTTTCGGCATGTGCGGTCAACTTCTCGGCGTCGCCCACTAGCCTCGCGCCGTGCTCGATCAGGCGCGCGACACCGCCGCGGTCGATCGGCTTGAGCTTCGCCGTCCCCGCGATCGTCGCGATCATCTGCGCATAGGCCTGGGTGCCGGCGGCATCACGATCCATGCGGGTGTCGAAGTCGGCCGCGACCCGGAACAGCTCGGAAAATTCCGGATCGTAGGCGCTCAACAGATAGTAGAGAAGCGGATCACCCAGCAGGATCACCTTGACGTCGAGCGGAATCGGCTCCGGTTCGAGGGTGATCGTGGTCGACCAGCCGAGCGACTCCGCGACCGACTCGATGCGGATGCAGCCCGAACGCAGGACGCGCTTCAGCGTCTCGTAGGCGAAGCTGTTCATCAGCACCCGGCGGACGTCAAGGATCAGGCAGCCGCCGTTGGCACGGTGGAGTGCTCCGGCCTTGATCAGCATGAAGTCGGTCATCAACGTGCCGAACTGGGCAATGTGCTCGATGCGGCCGACCAGGTTGGGCAGGGTCGGGTGATCCTCATGGACGACCGGTGCCCCCTCATTCGCACCGTCGCCGTTGCCGCGCTGCTGCTGATCGACGATCACATTGACCTGATAGCGGCGGAACGGACTCGCGATCGGGCCTTGCGGCGCACGGCCGGCTGCGGCCGCGATCAGGATTTGCGGCGTCTGCTCCTTAGGCAGGAAATCGTCGACGTTCTCGATCACGTCGGCGCGCACGGCTTCGAGGTGGTCGAGCACCGCGGGAAGGTCCTCCCAGTGCTTCTTCATCTCGTCAATCAGGTGGCCGACGGCGTATTGGGTCGTCTCGCGGTTGAGCGTGCGCAACTGTTCGCGCTGCTCCCGTTCCCACCCGGGAACCTCGCGCAGGAAAGCTTCCAGCTGCTTCTGCAGCCGCTCCGAAGCCTCCTGGCGGCGCTGCTTTTCTTCGCCTGAAAGCTGTTCGAAGTCTTGCGGGCTCAGCACGTCGCCGTCCTTGGTCGGCGCCAGCGCGAGCCCCATCGGCGTCTTGATCAGCGCGACGTCGTTTTCCCGCCCCTGCGCCTGCAGGGCTGAGAAGGCTTCTTCCTGCCGCTCCTTGAACTGCTCCTGGATCGCGCTCTTGCGATTGCGGTATTCGTCGGTCTCGAAGGCCGCCGGGATCGCCTGCTGCAGCTCTTCAATCAACCGTTCCGCTTCCTGCTGCAGCGGCCGGCCACGACCGCTCGGCAGCTCAAGCGCCTTTGGCCGGTGCGGTTCGGCGAAGTTGTTGATGTAGCACCAGTCCGGCGGGGTCGGCCAACGCCGCGCCGCCTTTTCGACGGCATGGCGCACGAAGGTGAACTTGCCGACGCCGGAGGGCCCCAGCGCAAACAGGTTGTAGCCGGCGGCCTTCATGCCAAGCGCGAGCCGCAGCGCCTCGGTGGCGCGCCCCTGGCCAACGATCTCGCCACCGGCTGGCAGTTCCGCCGTGGTCGCAAACGGCAGCAGCGTCTCGTCACAGGCGGCGAACAGCGCCTCCGCCGGCAACGCAGATGGGGCTGCCGGCGCCTTCTCCCTCATCGCTCGTCCTCGATCCTGGCCATGTCCTCGTCCGAGAGGCCGAAGTGGTGTCCGGCCTCGTGAATCAGCACATGGCGGATGACCCGCATCAGGTCTTCGCCCGTCTCGCACCAGTAATCGAGGATCGGGCGACGGTAAAGGAGGATCATGTCGACGTCCTGGGGCGTGTCGAAAACACTTTTCGCCGGCAGCGAAACGCCGCGATAGAGACCGAGGATGTCGAATGGGCTGTCGAGGTCCAGTTCCGCCTCGATTTCGGGCTCACAGAACTCCTCGACCCGGATGACAACGGTCTGCAGGAATTTCCGCAATGGCGGCGGGATCGTCGCGAGCGCCTGCGCCGCCAGCACCTCGACCTCAGCGAGCGACGGCGGCGTCCCGAATACACGTCTCATGCCGGGATCGTGCCCCTTGAACGCAACCGGCCCATCGCCAAAGTGCATGCGCAGGCGACGGGGAGAGGAGGTGCTCCGATGATCGAAAAGCTGTCAGCCGCGGATCGCGCCGCTGCCCTTGCCGAGCTTCCGGGTTGGAAGGTCGTCGCCGGCCGGGACGCCATCCACCGGTCCTTCCGCTTCGAGGATTTCAACCACGCCTTCGGCTTCATGGCGCGCGTCGCCCTGCAAGTGGAAAGGATGAACCATCATCCGGAATGGTTCAATGTCTACAATCGTGTCGATGTCGTTTTGTCGACGCACGACGCGGGCGGCCTCAGCGCCCGCGATATCCGCCTGGCGCACTTCATCGACAAGGCGGCGGCGCAATCCGCTGCCAAGCAAGAACAGGCGTGAAGGACCGGCATGAAACGAGAAAGGCCACCGCAAAGGGTGGCCTCCCGCGACGTGCCGACACGGAACGTGCAGCGCTATTCCATGAACTGGCCGCCGTTGATCGACAGCGTGTGGCCGGTGATCCAGGCCGCGCTCTCGCTGGCGAGGAAGACAACGCCGTTGGCAATGTCATCCGGCATGCCGATGCGGCCCAAGGGGATCTGCTTGACCGCGCCTTCCAGCACTTCCGGTGGCATTGCGGCCGTCATCTCGGTCTTGATGAAGCCCGGGCAGATGACGTTGATGGTCACGCCGTTGCGCGCGGCTTCCAAAGCGATCGCGCGGCTGTAACCGATGACGCCGGCCTTGCTGGCGCAGTAGTTGGCCTGACCGATCTGACCGCGCTGGCCGTTCATCGAGCTGATGTTGACGATGCGGCCCCACTTGCGCGCATTCATTCCCGGCAGGATGAGATTGCAGGTGTTGAACACGGAGCCCAGGTTGACGGCGATCACCGGATCCCAGTTCTTTTCGCGCGTCATCTTCACCATGATGGAATCGCGCGTAATGCCGGCGTTGTTGACGAGGATATCGATCGGGCCTTGTTCGGCTTCGATCTTCTTCACCCCTTCGGCAACATCGGCATGGCTTGAAACGTCGATCTTGTAGCCGGGGATGCCGGTTTCGGCCGTGAAGGCCTTCAGCTGATCCTCGACGACATCGCAGACAACGGCCTTGTAGCCCGCTTCCTTCAACTTTTTGGCGATTGCGGCACCAATTCCGCGAGTCCCACCGGTAACCAAAGCGACGCGCGCCATAGTTCCCTCCTGTTATGGATTGCCCAAAGAATCAAAGACCCATGTTGCTGTGTCGAGCGGACCCGGTCCGGTCCAGCCTGCTCCGGCGCAGGTCCTTGGTCGGGGGGGAGAACCGTCCTCCGCGCTCCGCTTCGCAGCCGCATCAAGCTCGTTTAGCCGCGCGCTCTCCTTGTTGTCAAGGCGAGCCGGCGAGAGAATTCCTCGTGGCGCGGCCGTCGCAGCCACAGTTTGCCCCGCAGGTCTCCTTTCCTTCCACCATCGGCCACCCTATCTGAAGCGGCGTAGGCTCAACGTTGGGGCTGAACGATGGAACCGCGACTGCCGCCGATCGAGATCTCCCGCGCGCTGGTGCCGGCGCGGGGGCATGAGCGCCTGGTTCGCCGCCGCTTCTGGGCCAAGGTCAAGCGGACGCTGGGCAGGGTCCCGTTCCTCGATCGGGCGCTCGCCGCCTTTTTCGCCGCTGTCGACGCCAAGACGCCCGCGGCCGCCAAGGCGACGCTGTTTGCGGCGCTCGCCTACTTCATCATGCCGGCCGATCTCATCCCGGACTTCATCGCCGGCATCGGTTTCACCGACGATGCCGCTGTGCTGCTGCTCGCCCTGCAGGCGATCGCGCCGCACATCACCGCCGACCATCTCGACCAGGCTCGGCAAGCGCTGGCAAGTCTGGCCCAGGCACGGCCAGACTGAAGAGCGCAGCCAGACCGACGGCTAGGCTGCCGGCTTCAGCGCTTCGCCCGCCGCCACAGATGAACGGCCAGCCAGACCGGCACCACGACAACGGCGCCGGCAAGAATGTAGCCCCACGCCCAGCGCAGGGCGTCAACCGCCCGATCGGCGACGTCGCGGGCGATCGCACCGGCGTTAACGAAGACCTCGCCCGGCTTGAGGCCGAACTGCGCCATTGCGAGGCCCGCGATCAAGGACAGCACGGCAAGCTTGAGCACGATGCCGATGGTGCTGCGGTTCATCCGGCCGCTCCTCCCGCCACATTGCTGCGCGCCGCCTCCGCCTGAGCGAGGCGCGCCAGTTGTGCCTCCCGCCTTGCGATATAGACACTGGCGGCAAGGATGATGCCGCCGCCGAGCCACGTCCAGACATCCGGGATTTCCCCGAACATCCAGTAGCCGAGCCCGCCAATGAAGACGAGGCGGGAAAAATCGAACGGAATCACCGCCGAAGCATCCGCGGCCTTGAATGCGCGCGTGAGGCAAACCTGGCCGATGGTGGCTGAGAACCCCATCAGAAAAATCCATCCCCACGCGCCCTCCATCGGCCCGCCCGTTGGCCAGCTCCACACGAAGGCGGCCGGCACGAGGGAGGCCGGCGTCATCAACAGTCCCATGATGACGACGATCGCATTCGGGCTCTCGCTATCGGAGAGCGACTTGATGGTGAGCATCGCGCCGGCGATGAACACGGCTGCGGTGAGCGCGACCAACGCAGATGGCTGCACCATTTCCGCGCCCGGCTTGAGGATCAGCAGCGTCCCGAGGAAGCCGATCATCGTCGCCGACCAGCGCCGCAGCCGCACCCGTTCGCCCAGGATCAGTGCCGCACCAACGGTGGCAAACAGCGGCGCGGTGAAGGTCAACGCCGTGACCTCAGCGAGCGGCATCAGGCTCAAGGCCGTGAACAGGCAGAGCATTGCCGACAAGCCCATCAACGAGCGTAACGCATGCATGCCGAAGCGGCCCGTGCGCAAAACACCGGGACCGACTGCGAGCACCCAGGGCAGCATAAAGACGAGGCCCATCAGGTTGCGCCAGAAGGCGACGACGAACGGGTGCAGCTCGGCCGACAGCTGACGTACGGCCAGCATCATCACCGAGAAGCCGGCGCATGCGCCCACCATCAGGAATGCGCCCTGGGTCGTCGCGGGCAGGCGGCGAAAAGCGGTCTGGACGGTTTCGAATGGGTTCAAGGGAGACTCGCGCGCGGGAAACGGGCCGGAGTTGCGCCGTATCGGCGGCGTCCGCATACTGGGGCGCAAAGGGGATAAACAAAAGACTTTTGGGAGGCTTCACGTGAACGAACCGCTGTGGCAGCCCTCGCCGGCGCACATCGAGAACGCCGCCGTTACCCGCTTTATCCGTGCGGTCGAGGCGGATTGGTCGGTTTCGATCGCCGACTTCCCTGCCCTGCACCGCTTCTCGGTCGCCGCACCGGAGCGGTTCTGGCAGACACTCACGCGGTTCTGCGGCGTCAAAGCCGCGAGCTGGGGGGAGCGGGTGATCGCCGACGGCGATCGCATGCCGGGCGCCCGCTTCTTCCCCGATGCCAGACTGAACTTCGCCGAGAACCTGCTCAAGCGCCGCGACGAGACCGATGCGATCGTCTTCTGGGGCGAGGACAAGGTGCGCCGCCGCTTAAGCTTTGCCGAGCTGTACGCGCTCGTCTCCCGCCTCCGCCAGGCCCTGCAGGCGGAAGGAATTGTTGCCGGCGACCGTGTTGCCGCCTACCTGCCGAACATGCCGGAAACGGTGGCCGCGATGCTGGCCACCGCCAGCCTGGGCGCCGTATGGTCGTCCTGTTCACCGGACTTCGGCGTCGATGGCGTGCTGGAGCGCTTCGGCCAGATCGCCCCGAAAGTGCTGTTTGCCGCCGACGGCTACTTCTACAACGGTAAGCGCATCGACAACCTCCCCCGCATCCGGGAGATTGTTTCCCGCCTGCCCGGCCTGCGCCGGACCGTCGTCGTCCCCTACACGACGACGGATCCCGATCTTGCCGCCACCTCCAGGGCGATCGGCTGGGAGCACTTCACCGGCGGTTATTCGGCAGCCGAAATCCGCTTCGAGCCATTTCCGTTCAATCACCCGCTCTACATCCTCTATTCATCGGGCACGACCGGAAAGCCCAAGTGCATCGTCCACGGCGCCGGCGGCACGCTCCTGCAGCACCTGAAGGAGCACCAATTCCACTGCGACATCCGAGCTGGCGACCGCGTGTTCTATTTCACCACCTGCGGCTGGATGATGTGGAACTGGCTCGTTTCGGCGCTCTCATCCGAAGCGACGCTTCTCCTCTACGACGGCTCGCCGTTCTATCCGTCCGGCAACGTCCTGTTCGATTTTGTCGACGCCGAGGGAATGACGCTGTTCGGCACCTCGGCCAAATACCTCGATGCCTGCGCCAAGGCTGGTTTGGCTCCACGCGCGACACATCGGCTGGAAGGCTTGCGGACGATGACATCGACCGGCTCGCCGCTGGCACCCGCCGCGTTCGACTACGTCTATGACAACATCAAGGCCGATCTGCACCTGGCCTCGATCTCCGGCGGCACCGACCTCATCAGCTGCTTCGTGCTCGGCGCGCCAACCCTGCCCGTGTGGCGCGGGGAGATCCAGACGCCTGGCCTCGGCATGGCGGTCGACGTTTTCGACCCTTCAGGCCGGCCGGCGCGCGGCGAAAAGGGGGAACTGGTGTGCACCCGCCCCTGGCCCTCGATGCCGATCGGCTTCTGGGACGATGCCGCAGGTGAGCGCTATCGCGCCGCCTACTTCGAGCGCTTCCCCGGCGTCTGGCATCACGGCGATTTCGTCGAATGGACCAGCCACGGCGGCATGGTCATCTACGGCCGGTCAGATGCGACGCTTAATCCCGGCGGGGTACGCATCGGCACGGCAGAGATCTATCGCCAGGTCGAGAAGATGGCCGACGTCATCGAAGCGGTTGCCGTCGGTCAGGAATGGCAGGGCGACACCCGCGTCATCCTGTTCGTCGTCCTGCGGCCGGGGCTCAGCCTTGACGAGGCTCTCGCCCAGCGCATCCGAACAGAAATCCGCAGTTCGTGCAGCCCGCGGCACGTCCCGGCGAAGGTGATCCAGGTTGCCGACATCCCGCGCACCCGCTCCGGCAAGATCACCGAACTCGCCGTGCGCGAGGTGATTCACGGCCGCGCCGTCAAGAATGTCGAGGCGCTCGCCAACCCCGAAGCGCTCGAACTCTACCGGGACCTTAAGGACCTCGAAGGCTGACGCGCGGGAGGAGCTTCGCTCTCACTCTCCTCCGCATAGGCGCCGACGCAAACCAGGTAATCGCCGACGCGGACGACATACGTTTGCTTCGGCAGGATCTTGCCGGTAAGCGGATCGGCGTAGAGATAGTTGACCCACCCCTGATCCGGCATCGCGACGATTTCACGCACGAAGGTGCGATCCTTCGAGTCCTTTACGTCCAGTCGGTTCTGGCCCGCGAGGGCGGGATCGATGCCATGCGCCTGCACGATGCCATCGCGGTTGAGCACGAAGATATAGAGGTCCCGGTCATGAAACGGCGGCCCGGGTGCCTGGAACGCCTCGAATGCCGCGTCCGTGCCGAGGGAGCGCAGTGCATTGGCAGCATGCAGCGCCATCGCCTTTGCCTCCTCGATGCTGCCGCGTTCGCTTGCCAAACTCGGTGCAACCAGAAGAAGGCAGAGGATCCCGACCAGCGGCGCGGACAGGTTTTTCAGCATCACTCTCTCGCCCCTCGATGCGCATGGCCGAGCCCGCATTCGCTTGACGGCCGACGTGATCGGATCGGCCCCTTTCGCGTTCGACACGCCTCGGCGGCACGAAAGCGTAATTCGGACGGGTTAACCGGTGGTAAACAACGCTGTCCGTGGCTGTCCCGGCTGGTGCGCACAGGCAGGCCCCGCATTCCCTTCGCGCTGTCCGCTGCGATCGGGTGTGCCAACACGCGCGGGCTGCTCAGACGACGATGTTGAGATAGTAGCCGGGCGGGACGTCGGCGCGCGGCGGCTGGCCGGAGTTGAGCGTCCGGCCCAAGCGGTCGATCGCTTGGCGCGTCTGAGCATCCTCATCGTACCGGGTCGAGGCCGCACGCGCTTCGACCGTACGCATCTGCCGATAGCCGGCCATGCCGCCGGGGCGTGTGCCGCCACTCGCAGGCGTGATCGAGGAAGTTGCGGTCATGCCCGCAAGCGTAAGCTTGGAACCGTTAACAGTTCGTTAACGGCCGCCGCGCTGCTTCAGCGCAGGCGCACCGGCGGCGCCGTGTGCAGCCAAGGCCCGCCGCCCTCACGGAAGCACTCGAGCGCCCAGCGCACGCTGGGGAAGGCGAGCGCGTCCCAGGGGATCTCGCTCCAGGCAAACAGCGCCGCCGCTTCGCTCTCATCCCCGGCCGCGCAGTCCGGCCCGCTCATCGGCGCCTGGTAGATGATCAGCACCTGGCTGATGTGTGGCAGCTCGTAAATGCCGAGGAGGCCCGAGACCTCGACCCGGGCGCGCGCCTCCTCCCACACCTCGCGGGCGGCGCCGGCGGCAGTCGTCTCCCCCACTTCCATGAACCCGGCCGGGATCGTCCAAAGCCCGCGCGACGGCGTGATGGCGCGCCGGCACAACAGAACCCGGTCCTGCCACGTGCAGACGGCGCCGACGACGATCTTGGGATTGGTATAGGCGATATAGCCGCAGTCGGGGCAGACAAGCCGCGCCCGGTTATCCCCCTCGGGCACGGTTTCCAGCGTCGGACCGCCTCGCTTCTGCCTCTCCATACCGCTCATCAGTGTGGCGTCCGCGACCCCGCGGCACAAGTTCCGTCTGCCGCTGGCCGCGTCGTCACGGTTCGGCCGGCGCCGAGACCTTCCCCACCAAGCCGGCAGGGAAGGTCCGGGACGCCGCGAACACCGGGTTCGGTCGAAGGGGCCAGGAGGCTCAGCTCTTCAGCACCGCGACGCCCGGCAGCACCTTGCCTTCCATCCACTCAAGGAAGGCACCGCCCGCCGTCGAAACGTAGGAGAACTTGTCGCCGACGCCGGCATGCGCCAGTGCCGCGACCGTATCGCCGCCACCGGCGACGCTGATCAGCTCCCCGCTCTTGGTCAGCCGCGCCGCTTCCTGGGCCACGGACGAGGTGCCGGCATCGAACGGGCGCACCTCGAATGCGCCGAGCGGACCGTTCCACAGCAGCGTCTTGTAGCCAGCCAGGCGCTTGTTGAGATCGGCGATCGATTGCTGGCCGACATCGAGGATCATCTTGTCCGCCGGCACCGCACTCACCGGCACGGTCGCTGCGGCAGCCCCTTCCTTGAACTCAGCGGCGACGACGACATCGGTCGGCAGCACGATCTCGCAGCCGGCCTTTGCCGCCTTGTCCATGATCTCGCGCGCGGCCTCGGCCATGTCGTGCTCGCACAGCGACTTGCCGACATTGACACCCTTTGCGGCGAGGAAGGTGTTGGCCATCGCGCCGCCGATGATGAGCTGATCGACCTTGGCGACCAGATGGCCCAGCACCTCGAGCTTGGTCGAGACCTTGGCGCCACCGACGACCGCCGCCACCGGATGCTTCGGTTTTTCGAGCGCGCTTTCGAGCGCCTCCAGCTCGGCCTGCATCAGGCGGCCGGCGGCAGAGGGCAGGATCCGCGCCAGCGCCTCAACCGAGGCATGGGCGCGGTGCGAGCAAGAAAACGCATCCGAAACGAGAATATCGCCGTTCTCGGCCAGCTTGGCGGCGAAGCCCGGATCGTTCTTCTCCTCCTCGGCGTAGAAGCGGACGTTCTCCAGCATCGCGAAGTCGCCCGGCTTCATCGCGTTCACGACTTTGGCCGCTTCCGGGCCGATGCAGTCGGTGGCGAACGCGACCGGCTTGCCCAGCCGCTCGGCCAGGCACTCGGCGACCGGCTTCAGCGTGAAGTCGGGGTTCTTCTTGCCCTTCGGCCGGCCGAAATGAGCGAGAATGATGACCTTCGCGCCCTTGCCCGAAAGCTCGCGTAGCGAGGGCACCGTGCGGTCGATGCGGGTGGTGTCGGTTACCTTGCCGTCCTTCATCGGCACGTTGAAGTCAACGCGCATGAGGACGCGCTTACCGGAAACATCCAATTGATCGATTGTTCTGAAGCTAGCCATGGCTGGTCAACCCTCTCCCCCAAGGACACATCCGTTGGTGCTTCGGCCCGGCGGGGAGGAGGGCGGATGGCGAAGCCGGTTGTCTCGCGGCTCCCTCGGCCCTGGCTCCGTTCCTTGCGTCGATTGCCGCTAGCCGTTCGCATCCGGTTCAAGAATACCGGTGTTATGAGGAGAAGCGGCGCAAAAGGCAAGGCCCGGCGCGAAGGCCCTGCGCCTGCGCACACGCCATTCTCCTCGCCCGCGAAACTGGCTATTCTGATAGATCGTCTAGTCGATAGCGTTTGCGAGGGATGGGCCGGGATGGGCCGCGACGAGCCCTCAGCCGAGAGTGAAACCGAGCCGCCGGCGCCGCCGTTCACCTTGCGCGATGCTGAGCAGATTGTCCGCAGACTGGCGCCGGCGCTGCACGAACATGGCGCGTGGGTCCGCCGCGTGCACACGATGCTGATCTGCCGGACGCAGCCGGCGGCCGAAGACCTTTACCCCGTAGGTGAGCGCGCGACGGAACTGGCCCTCTGGTTCCGCGACGAGGAGAGCGAATATATCCGCCGCCATCCGCAATACGCGGAAGCCGAGGCGAGCTACCGCGAAGTGCGTTCGCTTGCGGCCGATCTGCTGCGCGCCATTGCCGACGACGTCCGCATTGCGCCCGCCGACTACGGGGCTTTTGCCAGCGCCGTCGCCCGTTTCGAGGAGAACATGGAGGCCCTCATCAGCGGGGTGTGGATGCTGTTGAGCGCAACCGATCCCCTGACCGGCATCGCCACCCTGCCGGCCCTGATGCCGCGGCTGCAGCAGGAGCGCGACCGCCTGCGGCGCACCAACAATGTCTGCTCGGTGTGCATGATCGATCTCGACCATTTCAAGGAGATCAACGACCGCTACGGCCACGCGGTCGGCAACAAGGTTCTGGAGGCGGTCTCGCGATATTTCGCCAGCCGGCTCCGGCGCTACGATCAGGTCTGCCGCTACGGCGGCGAGGAGTTCGTGATCATGCTCCCCAATACCGACCTGGAGGCAGCGGTGCCGATCATCGAACGCCTGCGCTCCGGCTTGGCCCGGCTGCCGGTGATCCTGGACGACGGAACGCGGCTCACCATCACCGGCTCGTTTGGGATTGCCCCGTTGGCGCCGACGGGGCCGGTCCACGCCAGCATCGAGCACGCCGATCAGGCGATGTACGAAGCCAAGCGGGCCGGCCGCAACCAGGTGCGCCTGTGGCAGGAACCGCGCACGACGGGCTGAACAGCGCACGAGCAGACTAAGCGGGGGCGCGGGCGCTTAACGTTGATCCGCGGGCGGCACACCTTTGCCGCGGGCAAGCGCGGCCTCGACGTGCGCGAGTTGGGCGCGCACCTGCGGCAGCCAAGGCGCGTCCGGAGGCGCTTCAGCGATCAGGAGGCCCCAAGTCGCGGCGGCGCCGGCGAGATCCCCTTCCTGGGCCATCCGCAAGCCTAAGTAGTAGCGCGCGTGCGGTGCTGGCGCCGCGTCCGCCGGGATGGCCGCAAACAGCTGTGCCGCTTCGTCGCCGACCCGGCCGCCGTTCGCCGCCACCAGCGCCTCGGCCAGATCGGCCGCCGTTTCGGGATCATTGCCGCTCAAGGCATGCGCCCGCCGCAAGGCAGCCAGAGCCTCCGGCAATTTGCCCAATGTCCAGTGCGCACGGGCGAGGAGGCGCCAGCCTTGGATATCATCGGGGGCAGCAGCAAGCTTGCGCGCGAGGCCGGCCGCGGCTGTCTCCAGCGACTGCTGCTGCGCAGGCGTGAGCGCGCCCGCACTCGCCTCCGCTGCCCGTTCGCGCCGGGCTGCGAGCGGCTGGTCGGCAATCCCGGGCGTGCCGAGTTCGGCATAGAGCGCAATCGATGCACCGGCGAGCAGCAACGCGACGGCGGCTGCGGTCAGGCGCAGCCACCCCCCCGAGGGCGGCTGCTCCGGCGGCGGCTCCTGCGCGCTGCCAGCCGCGGCAACCGCCAGCATGCGGCGCTTGATCTCGACCCTGAGTGCCGCCGCCTCGCCGGCATCGAGGCCGTCCTCGGCTGCGGCCCGATCGAGTTCGGCCAGCTGTTGGCGGTAGAGCTTGAGCGCTTGCGTCTCGGCGTCGACCGAAGCTGCGTTCGGCCGGGGGCGCATGAGTGGCCAGATGACAAGGGCGACGCACGCCATGAGGAGAGCGCCGATCGCGCCGATGAGCGCGCTCACGGGTCGTTCCTGTCGATCAGCTTGGCAAGGCGACGCTCGTCATCCTCGCTCAAGGGTGCTGCCTCGGAGCGGCCGGCGCGGCGGCGGTAAAACACGAAAACAAAGCCAAGCGCGAACGCCGCGATCGCGAGCGGCCCCAGCCACAGCGCGTAGGTCTGTGCCTTGAACGGCGGATCGAGCAGGACAAAGTCACCGTAGCGGGAGACGATGTAGGCGGTCACCGCTTGATCACTGTCGCCCGCCTGCAAGCGCTGGCGCACCAGAAGCCGCAGATCGCGCGCCAGCTCGGCGTTCGACTCATCAATCGACTCGTTCTGGCAGACGAGGCAGCGCAGCCCCTTGCTGATCGCCCTGGCCCGCGCCTCGATCGCCGGATCGGCGACGATTTCATCGGGCTCGACCGCCCGCGCCACGGTCGCCAGCAGCAAGACGGCGAGAAGCGCGCCGATCAGCCGTGCCGCAAACGCTCGACGATCGGCCATAGTTTCTTTTCCCAGATGTCCTTTGTGATCGGCCCGATATGCTTGTAGCGAATGACGCCTGCGGCATCGATGATGAAGGTCTCAGGCGCGCCGGTCACGCCGAGTGCAATGGCGGCGCGGCTATCCGGATCGGCCCCGATCAGTGTGTACGGATCGCCTAAGCGCCTGAGCCAGGCCGGGCCGGCATCCGCGTCGCGCTCGCGCCAGTTGATGCCGTTGATCGGCACTCTGCCTTCGGCCTTAAGCTGCATCAGAAACGGATGCTCGGCCTGACAGGCAACGCACCAGGAGCCGAAGATATTGAGAAGCGAGACTTGGCCGTTGAGGTCTGCCGTGGCGAGGCCGCGTTCGCGGCCGGAAATCGGCGCCAGGGCAAGTTCGGGCAGCGGCTGGTCGATCAGAACCGACGGCAGCGTGTTAGGGTCGCGGCCCAGGCCGGACCAGAAATAGCCGGCAAGCCCGGCCAGGACGATGAGCGGCAGTAGGTAAGGCAGGCGGCGCAGCATCGGCAGCCGCGCCTTACGATCGGGCCGCGGCCGGGACCGCGCCGGCGCGCACACGCTTGGGTGCGCCCAGGCGCAAGCGCTGGTCGAGGACGCTGAGCCCGCCCCCTGCCACCATCACCGCAGCACCAAACCACAGCCATAGCATCAGCGGGTTGAAGTAGAGGCGGACGACGCGACCGCCGTCGCCCCGCGCATCACCAACAGCGAGATAGAGATCGCCCCAGGCGGTGGTGCGGATCGCGGCTTCCGTCGTCTCCCGGCCCTCGACCGGATAGCGGCGCTTCTCCGGCTCCAGCTGTGCGACGATGCGCTTCCCATTGCGGATGGTGAAGCGGCCGCGCTCGGCGAGGTAGTTCGGCCCCGGCACGCTCGCAACGCCGTCAAAGCCGACCTCGAAGCCGGCAAAGGCGACCGCGGTACCAGGGTGCATCACCAAGGTCGCCTCCTGCCGCCAGACCTGGGAGCCGGTCATGCCGGCGATCATCAAGGCGAAACCGGCATGCGCCAGCGTCATGCCCCACGCACCGCGCGGCACGCCCCGGAGCCGGCGCAGGCTCTCCGCCGGTGGCACTGCAAACAGCCGGATGCGCTGGGCGAGTTCGGTAATCGTGCCGGCAAGGAGCCACGCCGCCAGCGCCAGCCCGAGCACGCCTGCCGGCTCGATCGAACCCAGGATGGCGCTCACCGCGGCTGCACCGGCAAGTGCCGCACCCGCGGCGACCATGAGCCGCTTCATCGCCTGGCCAAGATCGCCGCGCTTCCACGCCAGCATCGGGCCGATCGCCATCGCTGCGATCAACGGCAGCATCAAGGGCACGAAGATGCGGTTGAAGAATGGCGGGCCGACCGAGACCTTCCCGCCGCCCATGCTCTCCAGCAAGAGCGGATAGAGCGTGCCGAGCAGGACGGTGGCGGCGGCGACGCTCAGGACGAGGTTGTTGAACAGGAGGCTGCCCTCGCGCGAGATTGGCCGGAAAAGGCCGCCGCCGGCAAGCCGCGGGCCGCGCCACGCGAACAAGGCGAAGCCGCCGCCTGCGAACAGCAGCAGCAGCAGAAGGATGAACACGCCGCGCGCCGGATCCTGCGCAAAGGCGTGCACGGACGTGAGCACGCCCGAACGGACGAGAAACGTGCCGAGAAGGCTGAAGCCGAAGGTGACGAGGGCCAGAAACACCGTCCAGCCCTTGAGCGCGTCCCGCTTCTCGACGACGATCGCCGAATGAAGGAGCGCAGTGCCGGCAAGCCACGGGATCAGCGAGGCGTTCTCGACCGGGTCCCAGTACCACCAGCCGCCCCAGCCGAGCTCGTAATACGCCCACCACGATCCGAGGACGATGCCGATGGTGAGGAAGATCCAGGCCGCAAGCGTCCACGGCCGGACCCAGCGCGCCCAGCCCGGATCGACGCGGCCACCGATCAGGGCGGCGACGGCAAAGGCGTAAGCCATCGAAAAGCCGACGTAACCCAGGTAGAGGAACGGCGGATGGAAGGCGAGGCCGGGGTCCTGCAGCAAAGGGTTCAGGCCCTGGCCATCGAGTGGCGGCGGGTCGAGGCGCGCGAACGGGTTCGAGGTCAGCAGAATGAACAGATAGAAGCCGACACCGACCCAGGCCTGCACGCCGAGCGCACGCGCCTTGAGCGCTTGCGGCAGGCCGCGTCCGAACAGCGCGAGCGCGGCGCCGAACAGCGCCAGGATTAGCACCCACAACAGCATCGAGCCCTCGTGGTTGCCCCATGTGCCGGCGATCTTGTAGAGGAGCGGCTTCGCCGAGTGCGAGTTCTGGGCGACGTTGAGGACCGAGAAATCGGACTGCACGTAGGCGTTCATCAGGCTCAAGAAGGCCAGCAGCACGAGCAGGAACTGCGCCAGCGCCGCCGTGCGGCCGACCGCCATCAGTGGCTCACTGCCGCGGGCAGCGCCGCGCAGGGGCACCGTGCCCTGAACGATTGCGACCAGAAGCGCCAGGACGAGGGCGAAGTGGCCAAGCTCAACAGTCATTGCCCACCACCCCCCGCCGCCGGAGCTGATCCGGTTTTCGATCCCTTCACCTGATCTTGCATGTGCTGCCAGTAACCGGAGCGTTTGAGCGACTCAGCCGCTTCAGGCGGCATGTACTTCTCGTCGTGCTTGGCCAGGACCTGATCGGCGACGAACACGCCGTGTTCAAGCCGGCCCTCGGCGACCACGCCCTGGCCCTCGCGGAACAGGTCCGGCAGGATGCCAACGTAGGTGACCGGCACCGTCGCCGCCCCATCGGTCACGCGGAAGCGGACAGTGCCGCCGGCCGCACGATCGACGCTGCCCTCTTCGACCAGGCCGCCGATGCGAAGCCGCCGGTCGGGTGCCGGTGCCTTGGCGACGATCTCGCTCGGAGTCTGGAAGAACACGAGCGACTCCCGTGACGCGCTCAAGACCAGCGCCGCCGCCCCGGCCAGAAGCGCAACGCCGATGATGACAAACGTCAGGCGCCGGTGCTTGGGCTTCATCGATCGGCATCCGCGTCGAGCTGACGCCCCAGCCTCGCCAGCAGCGATTGCCGCTGGCGCAGACCGCGCAGGCTGGTCACCACCAGCGCGATCAGGACCACCGTCGCGACCGCAAACGCGCTCCACACAAAGACCGCGTAGGCGCCGAAATCGAACAGGGCGGGCTCGGCGTTCATCGATCGGGCCTAGCCGTGCGCCTGGCGCAGACGCAGCGCGCGGATCTTGCCGTTCAGGATCTCACTCTGCAGGCGGACCAGCAGCAGCCAGACGTAATAGCAGGTGAACGCGATCGCCATCACCAGGAGCGGCGCCAGCATGCTGGGATGGATCGACGGACCGTCGAGGCGAACGACGCTGGCCGGCTGGTGCAGCGTGCTCCACCAGTCGACGGAGAATTTGATGATCGGCACGTTGACGAAGCCGACCAGTGCCAGCACTGCCGCCGCCCGCTGGCCGCGGGCCGGATCGTCGAAGGCGTGCGAGAGTGCGATGAAGCCGAAGTAGAGGAACTGCAGGATCAGGACCGAGGTCAGCCGCGCGTCCCACACCCACCAGGTGCCCCACATCGGCTTGCCCCACAGGGAGCCGGTGACGAGCGCGATGAAGGTGAAGGCAGCACCGACCGGGGCCGTCGCTTGTGCTGCGAGATCGGCGATGGGCGAGCGCCAGACCAGCCCTGCCGCCGAGGCGGCTGCCATGCACGTGTAGCAGAACAGCGCCATCCATGCCGCCGGGACATGGACATACATGATGCGCACGCTATCGCCCTGCTGGTAATCGGGCGGCGAGGCGATCAGCGCCAAGTAAAGCCCGGCCGCGACGAGCAGCAGCGTCAAGCCGCCCAGCCATGGCGCCGCGCGCGTGCTCCAACGCATCACGAAAGTGGGATTGACAAGCGCACGCATCCGCTCTCCCGCAAGCCCGCAACCGGCCCTCGCTCATCCTGCAACGATGCCGGGGCGATCGTCCTTGACTGTCCTCAAGAAGCGCCCGCGCGCGCCGGCATGTCAGTCGAGCGCTTGGCGCAAGGCCGCTCCCGCGGCCCACGGCGCCAGCACCAGCGCCACCAGCAGCAGGGCCGTCAGCATAAAGAGGTGCGGCTGGGCGGCCAAGCCGATTTGGCTCGCGCCGACGGCGGCAACGCCAAAGATCAGGACCGGGATGTAGAGCGGCAGGACCAGGAGCGCCAGCAGCACCCCGCCACGGCGGGCGCCGAGAACGAGCGCGGCGCCGACGCCGCCGATCAGGCTGAGCGTGGGCGTGCCCAATACGAGCGCCAGCACGAGCGAGCCGAATGCCGCTTGCGGCAGGTTCAAGATCAGCGCCAGCACGGGTGCGGCGGCGATCAACGGCACAGCCGTCGTCAGCCAGTGAGCGGCGATCTTGGCGGCGGCGATGGCCGGCAGCGGCGCCGGGCCGAGCGCCAGCAGATCGAGCGAGCCATCCTCGTAGTCGGCCTGGAACAGGCGCTCGAGCGACAACAGCGCCGCCAGGAGGGCTGCCACCCACAAGACGCCGGCGGCAATGCGGGCGAGCGTCTCCGGCGCCGGGCCGACGCCGAACGGGAACAGAACGCAGGCGAGCACGAAAAAGACCACCGCCAACAGGCTGTCCAAGCCCTGGCGCAGGGCCAGGCGCAGGTCACGGCCGATGATCGCGCCGATGGCCGCTAGCATGGTCCGGCCCTCACCCACCCGCCTTGACGGCATCGAAATCGAGCACCCGTGCTTCTGGCGGATGATCCTCTGCGTGAAGCACCACGACAGCGATCCCGCCCGCGGCCCGATGGTGGGCGAGGGCAGCATCGAGGCTCGCGCTCGCGGCGCGATCGAGGCCGGCGCGCGGTTCATCCAGGAGCCAGAGCTGGGCCGGGCTCGCCAGCAGGCGGCAAAGGGAGAGCCGCCGCCGCTGCCCTTGCGAGAGGTAGCGCGCCGGCAGCTCGGCCAGGCGCTCAAGGGCGAACGCGCGCAGCGCATCGGCGATGCGGGCTGAGGCACATGGGCCGGCGCCACGGTAGCGCGCCCAGAAACCGAGGTTCTCCTTCACTGTGAGCGCCGGCTTGATCGCGTCTTGATGCCCGATCAGGTGCAGTCGGCCGTGATGGGCTTCGCTGTCGTCCGCAATGTCGCCCGCGTTCCAGGTCAGCGATCCCTGCGCCGGCCGGCTCAAGCCCGCCATCAACCGCAACAGGCTCGACTTGCCGCTGCCGTTGCGGCCGACAAGCACCAGGGCCTCACCGGCGCAGACCGTGAACGAAAGGCCGTGAAACACCCGCCGGCCGCCCCGCTCGCAGGCAAGCCCGCGGCCCGCAAATACTGCGCGCGCGTCCGGGAGCTGGTCGGGCAAAGCTGCGAGCGACGAGGCAGTCATGCCCGCCGCCTCTCGCTTAGTGCCCCTCGCCGGTGTGAGAGCGGTCCGCCAACCAATCCATGAGGGCCAGAAGCACGCCCGACACCACGAAGGTCAAATGCACGATGACCTGCCACTTGAGCTGCTCCGGCGTCACCTTGTTGACGTCCATGAACGACTTCAGCAGCGTGATCGCCGAAATGGCGACGATCGAGGCAACCAGCTTCAACTTCAGGCCGCCGAAGTCGATCTTGCTGATCCATTCCGGCCAGTCCGGGTGCTCCCGGGCATCGAGCTTGGAGACGAAGTTCTCATAGCCGGAGAACATCACAATGATGAGCAGGTTGCCGACCAGGCACAGGTCAATCAACGACAAGATCACCAGGATAAGGTCGGAATCGCTCATGCCGAGCAGCGCCGGGACCGCTTCGATGAGGTGCAGGGCGAACTTGACCAACAGCAGCACCAGCGTTGCCGCAAGCCCCAGGTAGAACGGTGCCATGATCCAGCGGCTGGCGAAAATCAGACGCTCAATCGGGCGTTCAAGCACAAGCGTGTCTCCTTGTCACGAAAGGGGCGGCCTTCAGGGACGGTCCGCGATGGCGGGAAGTAGCACGCGCGCCCGCGGCGCGCAAACCGCGGCGGCGGCCGGGCGATTTGCGCAAGTCAGAACGGGACCGCAACAGTCGGTGTTTTCTCAGCCGCGAAAGCCCTTTATATACAGTCCTTGATGCAGCTGGAGGAAGTGCGGCGGAACGATCGAACTTTGTGCGGCTGCCGCACGCCAACTGGTGCCGCCTCCAGCATGTGAACAGTGAGGGAGCGAAACACCCATGAAGCGCAGGACATTCCTCAAGACCGCAGGCGTTGCTGCGGCCGCCACGACGATCGCGGCCCCCGCGATCGCGCAATCGCAGCCCGAGATCAAGTGGCGGTGCGCATCGAGTTTTCCCAAGAGCCTGGACACGATCTACGGTGCTGCCGAAATCGTCGCCAAGCGTGTTGCCGAACTCACGGACAATAAGTTTCAGATTCGCGTGTTCGCCGGTGGCGAGATCGTGCCGGGTCTGCAAGTCCTGGATGCCGTACAGAACGAAACGGTCGAGTGCGGCCATACCGTCAGTTATTATTATTGGGGTAAAGACCCGACCATCGCAATGGAGACTGCAGTCCCGTTTGCGATGAACTGCCGGCAGATGAATGCGTGGATGTATTATGGTGGCGGCATCAATTTATTCCGCGAATTTTACAAGCAATACAACATCATCAGCTTCCCCTCCGGCAATACCAACACCCAGATGGGAGGTTGGTTCCGCAAGGAGATCAACTCCGTCGACGACATGAAGGGCCTCAAGATGCGGATCGGCGGCTTCGCTGGCCAGGTCATGGCCAAGCTTGGCGTCGTGCCGCAGCAGATCGCCGGCGGTGACATCTACCCGTCCTTGGAGAAGGGCACCATTGACGCCGCCGAATGGATCGGCCCCTACGATGACGAGAAGCTCGGTTTCCAGAAGGTCGCCAAGTACTACTACTATCCGGGGTGGTGGGAAGGCGGGCCGATGCTGAATTTCTACGTCAACATCAAGCAATGGGAGTCGCTGCCGAAGCTGTATCAGGCCGCGCTCGAGGCCAGCTGCGCCGAGGCCAACGTGCTGACGATCGCCAAGTACGACGCCTTCAACCCGCCGGCTCTCAAACGCCTGATCGCCAGCGGCGCGGTCCTCAAAGCCTATCCGCGCGAGGTTCTGGAAGCCGCTTACAAGGCGGCTAATGAGGTTTATGCCGAAACCTCGGCCAAGAACGCCTGGTTCAAGCGCGTGTTCGACGCCATGATCGCCTTCCGCGACGAACAGTATCAGTGGTTCTCGGTCGCCGAGATGACCTTCGACCGCTTCATGGCGGCACAGATCGCCAAACGCCAGTAGCGCACGAACCTGCAGCCGGTTACCCACATCGGCTTGACCTTTAACGGGGGGAGCGTAACCGCTCCCCCCTGTTTTGCGATCAGCGGCCAATCGTTTGGCGTCGGCGGCGAGCGCTGCAGCGCGCAACCAGTTCGGACGCGCGTCAGGCGTTCTTGTCGGTGGCAGCCTCATCGGCGACGACCACACGCCCGTGGGCATCGTGGCGATGATCGTGGTGATGGGTGTAGATGGCAAGTGCGTGCGCCGCCCGCGGCCCGAACAGACGTGCATATTCGGGATGGCGGCTCACTGCCTCGCCCGAGCCCGCACAGCAGACGTGGTGATTGAGGCACACAACACGGTCGGTAGCCGCCATAACCAGGTGGAGATCGTGTGAGACCATCAGCACGCCACAGCCCCGGTTGCGGCGCAAGGACGAGATCAGCTCGTAGAGCGCCGCCTCGCCGGTGAAGTCCACCCCCTGGACCGGCTCGTCCAGTACCAGCAGGTCGGGCGTAGCGGCAAGCGCACGTGCCAGCAGCACGCGTTGCAGCTCCCCGCCCGAGAGCGAATGGACCGCGGCATCGACCAGATCGGCAACGCCCGTTTCCGCCAACGCCGCGATCACCGCCGGGCGCGGCCGGCGTGCAGTCAGCGTCATCAACCGCTCGACGCTCATCGGCAGCACCGGATCGAGCTGCAAGCGCTGCGGCAGATAGCCGACCTTGAGGCCGCTGCGGCGGATCACTTCACCCCCATCGGGCGCAATAAGGCCGAGCAGGACCTTCAGCAGCGTCGTCTTGCCTGCGCCGTTTGGACCGATGATGGTGACGATCTCGCCCGCCCGGACGGCAATGTCGATGCGGTCGAGGATCAGGAGCCGCCCCCGCGTCAGCATGAGCTGGCGGCCCTCGATGAGAGCGGGCCCCGCTGCTGGTGCGTGGGTGGGCTGCATGTCCTGCTACGCCCCGGCCACGGTGTCGGCTGCTGCGCCGTCTGGAGCAGCCGCGGCCGCTGTCGCTGCCGCATGGCAGGCCGCGCACTCGCCCTCGACTTCGATCACCGGCGCGACGACCGAAAAGCCCGCCCCCGCCGCGGCGCCGACGAGCGCCTGCCAGACTCCCTCGCTCGTCATCTCGCCGACGGTGCCGCAGCGCCGGCAGATGAGAAACTGGCTGCCATGATGGGGGCCCAAGTGCGTGCAGGCGACGTAGGCATTGCGGCTGGCGATGCGGTGGACGAGGCTGTTGGCGATCAGGAAGTCGAGCGCACGGTAGACGGCAATCGGCGCCGGACGCCCGCCGCCCTCCTTAAGCCGATCCATGATGGCATAGGCGCCGATCGCCGCATGGCTGCTGGCGACGATCTCCAGAACACGTCTTCGCTGCTCAGTCAGGCGCGTCCCCCGCGTGCGGCACACCCCCTCAGCATGGGCAAGGATCGCACGCGCGCAAATGCGGTGGTCGTGGTCAGCAGCGAGAAACAATGGCGGATCGCTCAAGACGATATCCTCGCGGCAGCAGCCATGTTATAGTATAACATATAGGCACAAGAGATCTTAGGGGACATCGATGATCCGCAAAACCGTCATTCGCGCCGGCGTGGTCCTGCTCGCTTGCGCCACCGTGTTCGTGCCGGCCTGGAGCCAAGCTGCCGAGGCAGGCAGCGTCGTCGTCAGCATCAAGCCACTCCATGCCCTGGTCGCGGGCGTGATGGCTGGCGTGGGCACCCCGAAGCTGCTGCTCGAAGGCGGGCAGTCGCCGCACACCTATACGCTTAAGCCTTCGGACGCGCACGCACTGGCGCAGGCAGATGCGGTGTTCTGGATCGGCCCCGCACTCGAAGGCTTTCTTGCCAAGCCGATTGCGGCGCTGCCGCGCTCATCCGTGCGGGTCGCGCTGAGCGACGCCGCCGGCGTGCGCTTGCTGCCGATCCGCGAAAGCGGCGCCTGGGAGCGCCACGCGCACGGCGATGCGCACGACGATGCGCACCACGCCGCCGGCAAAGGGGACCACGATCATGACCACGACCAAGACCATGACCACGACGGGGCGGACGAAAGCCGCGACCCGCACTTGTGGCTCGATCCAGCCAATGCGCAGGCCATGGTCGACGCGATCGCAGTCGCGCTCGCGCAAGCCCGGCCGGCCGATGCCGCAACCTTCCACCGTAACGCCGCCGATCTCAAAACCCGGCTCGGGGCGCTCGACAGCGCGCTCGCGAGCCAGCTGGCACCGCTTAAAGGCCGGCCGTACATCGTTTATCATGACGCGTACCAGTACCTTGAGACGCGCTACGGGTTGAGCCCCGCCGGTGCGATCACCCTTGATCCCGATCGGCCGGTGAGCGCCAAGCGGATCGCCGAAATCCGCGCCAAGATCATTGCAACCGGTACCGCTTGCGTCTTTGCCGAACCACAGTTTCCGCCCGCAATCATGGCGACGGTCGTCGAGGGCACGGGTGCGCACACCGGCCTCCTCGATCCGCTGGGGGCCGACCTCAGTCCCGGACCGGACGCCTACTTCACGCTGCTCGATGGCCTCGCGCGGTCGCTGGTTGCCTGTCTCGGTTGAAAACCGTCAGTCGAGCAGGAAATGAGTGAACAGGACCACGCGCACGTCGGTTCCGCCCAACTCGTGGTTGATCGTATCGCGCAGCTCGATCCGCAGCCGCTCGGCGCCGGCAGTGCCGATGAGGCTCTTGTGCTCCTGGTCGCGCAGATGGGCCTGGATGGCGGCCAGGATCTCGACCTGCTTCGCCTCGATGGCGGCGACGCGCGCCTGCGGCACCTGAAGGACAATCGCAAGCCGGACATGGCGTGTGCGCCCGCCTTGCGGTTTGAGATCGGCCATGAACTCCGGCAGCGGGTAATATATGTTTGGCCCGCCGAGCTCGATCGTCACCGCGCTGCGGTCCTCCCCGGTGAGGAACACGCCGAGACCCGCGGCGAGGAGGGCAAGCACCACCGCCCCGATCGCCGCCCAGCGCAGTTTGGGCGACGCGCGCAACCGACCGGCTAGGGTCCGCAAGGAAGCGAGCCGGCCGGCTGCCGGCGCCGCCTGTTCGGAAACAGCGTCCTCCACGTAACTCTACCGCGATCGCCGCTGCGGTTCGGCCGTCACGATGATCCTGCCGCCCTAGCCAGCGAACGGTTGCAGGGCGCCGGGCGCGCGCAGCATCTTGTCGACCTCGCTGATGTCGTGCGACTCCGCCGCGATCATCTGCCGCGCGTACTCCTCGATCACGACGTCGCGTCCCTCGACCAGCGCCAGGAGCTTGCGGTAGAGGCCGAGCGCCATTCGCTCATGGTCCAGCAGCTCGCGGAGGATGCCAGCGATATCATGCTGCTCGCTCTCCAAGAGCTTGCCAATACCAAGCGACGGATGGCCGCCCAAGGTCGTGATGTGCTCGCCCACCGCCTGCGCGTGCACGAGGGACTCGGTCGCTTGGCCGCGCAACCAGGAGACGATCGGGATGCGACTGAAGCCAAACACCATGAACGAATAATGCGTGTAGCGGACAACGCCCGCCAGTTCCGCTTCGAGGATGCTGTTCATCACGCCGAGCACGGCGTCGCGATCATATTCGTGCGTTGTCATATCATCTCCCTGGTGGGCTGGCGTTTGCTACGCGGGCATGCCTCCCTAGCAAAACCGTTGCCAAAACACAACTTCACCTGCCGGTGAAACGTGCCGGCCGCCAGCAGCGTCCTCAGGCCGAACGCAGCGCCCGAGCCGCCTCCAGCACGGCTCTTGCGTGGCCATCGACCTTCACCTTGCGCCAGATGCGCCGCACGACACCCTCGGCATCGATAAGGAAGGTCGAGCGCTCGACCCCCATCGATTTGCGGCCGTACATCGACTTCTCGACCCAGACACCGAAAAGGTGGGCGAGCAATGCTTCGGGATCGGAGATAAGCGCGAAGTTCAGGTCGTGCTTGGCCTTGAACTTGTCGTGGCGGGCGACACTGTCAGTCGAAATGCCGACCGCCCGGGCGCCGGCAGCGGCGAAGCTGTCGCTTGCATCGCGAAAGGCCTGCGCTTCCCTGGTGCAGCCGGGCGTGTCATCCCGCGGGTAAAAGTACAGAACCGTGATCTGCCCCTTGAGATCGGCAGCGCTGAACGTTCCGCCGCCATCGGTGGGCAGCGAAAAGGCGGTTACGGTATCACCGACCGCAAGTGCCATGCTGATGTCTCCTTCCCCTCTCATCCGAGTCTATTCGCAAGCGGTCTCGCTACGATACGCGCCGGCCGTCGGCCGGGATCAGTGGCTCCGTTTCCGAAGATGCCGCCGGTTCCTCGATCACTTGCGCGAAAATCGCTCGCACCCGCGCCGCAGTTTCCGTCATGCGGTCAACCAAGGCCTCGAAGTCGAGGCCCATCAGGCCCCTGACCGCTCGTTCGAGGGCTTGTGGCGCCTCCACGCCGGCGCCGGCCGCGGACCGCACCGGTCCGGCCAGGGTCAGCCGCAGCCGCGCCTGGACCGCCTGCCACAGCGCCAGCGCCTGGCGCAGCTCGGCGTATGTCGCCCGCTCCATGAGCCCGGCGCAGGCGAGCCGCTCAAGCGCGTCTGCCGTCGTCACCGAGAGAACCTCAGGGTGCTCATGCGCGTGCAGGAGCTGCAGGTACTGGGCAATGAATTCGATATCGATCAGCCCGCCGCGGACGTGCTTGACCTCCCAGAGCGAATCGGCCGGATGCTCGTGCGCCATTCTGGCCCGCATCTCGGCGATGTCGCGGACCAGCGTTTGCGGGTCGCGCTTCCGCGTCAAGCGCTCGCGCAGGACGGCTGCGATCGCGGCCATCAGCGGTGCCGGGCCAACGATCGAGCGCGCCCGCGTGATGGCCATCTGTTCCCAAGTCCAGGCCTCCTCGCGCTGGTAGTGGGTGAACGACTGCATGCTGACGGCGATCGGCCCCGCCTTGCCCGAGGGGCGCAAGCGCATGTCGGCCTCGTAGAGCTGACCTTCGGCGGTCGGCGAGGTAAGCGCGATGATCAGCCGCTGGCTCAGCCGCGCGAAATACTGCGGTGCGGCCAGGGGTTTCGCACCGTCGGATTGCGCGCCATCGGCCGGCGTCGCATAGACGAAGATGAGATCGAGATCGGAAGCCGCCGTCATCTCCCGGCCGCCCAGCTTGCCCATGCCGATGATCGCCATTCCGCAGCCGGGGATGCGGCCGTGCTGGGTCGCAAACTCCGCCTCGACCGCCGGCAGGAAGCAGCGCAGCGCAGCTTCGGCGATATTGGTCCAGGCGATGCCGGCAGCGCCCGTATCGAGGAGTCCCTGTAGACTCTGCACGCCGACCTGGAACTTGCGCTCGTTCGCCCACGCACGGCCGCGGTCCAGCATCTCCTCGGTGTAACGGCAGCGCGAGAGAACCGTGCCTAGTTCGGCTTCAAGGGCATCGAGCGGCGGCGGCGGGCTGAAGAAGTCGCGGCTTACCACGCTGTCCAGCAGCGAAGAACGGCGCGCCAGGAGTGCGCCCAAGCGCGGTGCCATGCCGAGGATGTGGACGACGAGGCGCAAGAGGTCCGGGTTGGCGTAGAACATTGAGAACAACTGGACGCCAGCCGGCAGCGCCTGCAGGAAGCGATCGAAGGCAAGAAAGGCCGCATCCGGCTCCGGTTGCGCGGCGATCTCCCGCAGCAACAATGGCATGAGTTCGGTCAGCAGCTCGCGCGCGCGGGTGCTGCGCATCGCCCGAAAGCGGCCGTGGTGCCAGCCGCGCACGCTGCCGTCGACGGCCTTCGGGTTGGTAAAGCCGAGTTCGGCCAGCGAGCGCAGCGTATCGGGGTCGGGCTCGCTGCCGGTGAAAACGAGGTTGCCGCCCTTGACGCCGCCAAGGCTCAAGGCCGGGGCATCCTCGAACAGGTCGGCATAGTGGGCTTCGACCCGCTGCAGCACCGCCAACAGGTCGCGTTCGAAGGCCGCGGTGTCGGCGTAGCCGAGGAAGGTCGCCACCCGCGCGAGCCGCTTCGGCTCCTCGGGAACGGTGTGCGTCTGTTCGTCGGCGATCATCTGCAGCCGGTGTTCGAGTCGGCGCAGGAATCGGTACGCCTCGGCGAGCTCGTCCGCGGTCGTGGCCGCGATTTTGCCGGCTTCGGCAAGCGCATAGAGGGCTTCGAGAGTGCCGCGCACGCGGAGCTGCGGCAGGCGGCCGCCGAAGATGAGTTGCTGGGTCTGGACGAAGAACTCGATCTCACGAATGCCGCCGCGGCCGAGCTTGATGTTGTGGCCGGCGAGCGCGATGCGGCCGCCGCCGCGGTGCGCGTTGATCTGCCGCTTGATCGAGTGGATGTCCTGGATCGCCGCGTAATCGAGGTTCTTGCGCCAGATGAAGGGGATAAGGTGGTCAAGGAACTGGGCGCCGGCGACACGATCGCCGGCCACGGGCCGCGCCTTGATCATCGCCGCCCGCTCCCAGTTCTGGCCCATCGTCTCGTAATAGGCTTCCGCGCCCATGACCGCGATCGCGGGTGGCGTCGAGCCGGGATCGGGCCGGAGCCGCAGGTCGGTGCGAAAGACGTAGCCGTCGGCGGTGCGATCCGCCATCAGGCGCACCAGGCGCCGCGTCAAGCGGTTCATGTGCTGCGCCAGCGCCTGCGGCTCGTCAGTTTGCATCCGCTGCGGGTCGTAGAAGACGATGATGTCGATGTCGCTCGAGTAATTGAGCTCGAACGCGCCAAGCTTGCCCATGCCGATGATAATGAAGCCGCTCGCGTCCTCTGGTGCCGCGGCGTTCGGCAGCCGGAGGATGCCGCGCTTGGCCGCTTCGGCGAGCACGAAGCCGCAGGCCGTGCGCAGCGCGCCCTCCGCAAACGTGGCAAGGCAACGGGTGATTCGCTCCAGATCCCAGTGGCCGGTGATGTCGGCCACGGCCGCCGTCAGCGCCAGGCGCCGCTTGCACAGCCGCAGCGCCGCGCACGGGTCGGTGCCGGCGGCGGCACTTTCCTGCAGGCACGCGATTTCCGCCACGCCGCGATCGGCCATCACGTCCGGGCCGTGGTACATCAGATCGAGGGCAAAATCAGGATCGCGCTCGGCAATCCAGGTCAGAAACGGGCTGTTGCCGAAGATCGCGTCCATCAACGCCTGGGCGTGCGGATCCACCGTCAGCGCGTCCAGACGCGGCAAGGCCGGCGCAGCCTGCTCCGCCAGAGCCGACCGCCAGCGTTCCCTGCCGACGCGCGCAAGTGTGTCGTCGCCGGCACCGGGCAGCCCACGCACGCCGGTTGCAAACGCCGCTTCGAGCATGTTCAATCCTTGAGCACAAACAAAAATGGCCGCTTGGCAGGTTTTCGCGCCACAACACTAACGATCAACGGGAAGGAACGGAACCCTGTCGGCACTCGCACGCTCAGGCCGCATGGCAGCGCAGGCGCTGGCTGGGTTGGTGGTCGCGGCGAGCCTGCTGGCGGCAGGCGCAGCCCTCCGTCTGGCGCAGGGACCAATCTCGCTTGAGGCGTTCAAGCCGGTCCTGGAAGGCGCACTCGCCGACGCCGCGCCCGGTGTGCGCGTTGCTGTCGGGTCGGCGACCCTCGCCTGGGCCGGCCGGCAGCGCGGCATCGATGTGCGCCTCACCGACGTGCAGGTCACGAGCGCCGACGAGAAGCCGCTTGCGCAGGCCGGCGCGCTGCAGATCGGCATCAGCCCGCTCTCGCTCGTCGAGCGCAAACTCCTCATCGAGGACATCGAGGTTTTCAGTGCCAGCGTGCAACTGATCCGCGCCGCCGATGGCCATTTTCAGATCGCACTCGCAGGTGTCGACCGAACGGAAGCGGAAGGAGCCCTGCTCGGCGGTTTTCTTGCTTCCAAACGTGATCCTTCGCTGCCGCTCAGCTACCTCAATCACATTCGTCTCACCGATGCCCGTCTAGACGTGATCGATAGCGATGGCGGGCAGCTGCTGAGTGCGCGCGTCCCGACCGCAGGCGTTCGCCGGGCCGGCAGCGGCCTCAGCGTCGATGCCCAGGTGATCGCCATCGAGGGCAGCGAGAGCGGCGGCATCGACCTGCTCGGAACGTTCAAGGCGGAAACCGACACGCTCGACCTGCAGGCCAGCCTCAAGGGGCTCAACCCGGCCCGCTTCGCCGCGACGGCAGCGCCGTTGCAGCCGCTGGCGGCAGTTGACCTGCCCTTGCACGGCAGCGTGCGTTTCCGCGCGAGCGGTGCCGGCGTCATCCAGGCGCTCGACGCGCAGCTGACAGCAGATTCCGGCCAGCTCGTGCTCACCGAGGCCTTGGCGCAAGCGCTGGGAGAGCCGGTCCTGGCGCAGGCGCTGAAGGTGAAGGGCGGCCGGTTTGCCGCCAGCGCCGATCTTTCGGCGCAAGCCTTCGAGCTGCGCGAGCTTGCAGTTGATTTTGCCGAGGGCAATGAAGTCCATCTGCCGCCGCCGGTGGATCACAGCTACCCGCTGACACGGCTGAAGGCGCGCGCGCGGGCGACACCTGCGCAGGTCACCGTTGAGCATCTTGAGCTCGATCTCGCGGGACCGCTGATCACCGCCGCGATCGAGGCTGACCGACTGGCCTCGCCGCCCACGGCACAGCTCAAAGCCGTCGCCGAAGGGCTGCCGGTCGATGCCTTTCGCCGCTACTGGCCGCCGCGGCTGGCACCAGGCGGCTACACCTGGAGCGTCGCCCACCTCTCCACCGGAAAGGTCGAGCGCGCCGACCTGACAGCCGCGCTCGTGTTGAAGCCGGAGGGCATCGCCGTCGACGCACTGAGCGGCACCTTCAACGCCCGCAATGTGACCGTTGCCTACCTGCCGCCACTGCCGGCCGTGCGCGGCGTCGACGGAACGGCACGGTTTGACCTCGACAGCCTCACGATCGAGCTTGCGGGCGGCACGTCGCAAGGCCTGAGCCTGGCCGGCGGCACCGTCGTCCTGCACGATTTCGACAAGCCGATCGAGGCGATCGCGATCGACATCCCGCTAGAAGGCCCCCTCCGCGATGTTCTCGATCTCATCAGCCGGCCGCCGCTGCGCTACACCGACCGGGTCGGCATCCGTCCCGACCAGGCCAGCGGCCATGCGCGCGCGCGGCTTCAGCTGCAGTTCCCGCTCCTTCGCGATCTGCCGATGGAGCGAATCGCGGTTGATATCCACGGCCAGGTGACCGGCGGCGTTCTTGAGCGGGCCGTGGACGGACACGCGATTACCGACGCCAACCTGAGCATCAGCGTCAACGACAACGGTCTCGACATGAACGGAACCCTGGCGCTGGCAGGGATCCCGGCCAACCTCGCGTGGCACGAGGATTTCCGCGCCCGCGCGCCGGTCAAGACCAAATTGACGCTGATCCCGGAACGCGTCGCAGCGGCCAAGCTGGCGCCACTGCTGCCGCCGGGCACCGATGTCAGCCGGTTCCTGAGAGGCGGCGACCTCGACGGCCGGGTCGATCTCACCGTGCGGCAGGCGGGAACGACCGAGATCGCGGTCTCGGCGGACCTGACCGCGGCGGCGGTGACGCTGTCCCCGGCCGGCTGGAGCAAGCAGCCCGGCACGCCTGCCACCTGCAGCTTCGAGGCCGTCCTCCTCAAGGACACGCTTACCCGCATCCCGAACGCGGCGTGCCGCGGCGATGGCGTTGACATCAGCGCCCGGGCCAGCTTCGACAAGGTCGGCGCTGTGCGTCTGGTCGAGATCGATCGCTTTGCGGTTGGCCGGACGGATGCCGTTGCAACGGCTGCCCGCTCCGAGGCTGGAGGCTGGGATATCCGCATCGGCGGCCGCAGCCTCGATGTCGAGCCGCTGCTGCGCGGTGGTGGAACTTCGAAGCGCGAGCCCGCAGCCGCCCAGCCGTCGGCCGATCGTACCGTCGATGCCGCTCTCAATGTCGCCCTCGATGTCGACAGCGTTTGGTTCCACGCCAACGGCAAGCTAGACGCCGTGCAGCTTACCGCCGTCCGCGAGAAGGGCGTCTGGTCGCCGGTCAGAGGAGCAGCCAAGGTGGCGAACGGCAGCGCCGTTACAGTGGCGTTGCGCCCGGATACGGCCGGCCGCCGTCGGCTCACGGTCGAGGCCGAGGACGCGGGCACGACGCTGCAGGCGCTCGGGCTGTTCGATGACCTGCGCGGCGGCCGGCTCGCGATGACCGGCACCTATGCGGACACCGAGCCCGAACGGCCGCTCACCGGGCGGCTGCGGATCAAGGACTACCAGATCGTCAATGCGCCGCTCCTGGCGCGGCTCCTCAACATCATGGCGCTGACCGGCATTGCCGATGCCCTGCGCGGCGAGGGCATCTCCTTCAGCACCCTCGATGCGCCGTTCACCTGGCGCGCCGGCACCCTGTTGCTCACCGACGCCAAGGCGCACGGCACGTCGCTCGGGCTGACGGCATCGGGAACGGTCGAGGTCGAAACCGAGCGCGTCGACGTCAAGGGCACGATCGTGCCGTTCTACGTCATCAACTCGCTGCTCGGCCGGTTGCCGCTGATCGGCGATCTGTTCACCGGCGGCGAAGCGGGCGGCGGCGTTTTTGCCGCTACCTACGCGGTCAGCGGCCCCTTGGGCGATCCACACATCTGGATCAACCCGTTAAGCATCGTCGGTCCCGGCGTGCTGCGCCACCTGTTCGCGGTGTTCGACTTGTTGGCACCGAGCGAGCCGGCACCTTCCCCCGCCGTACCGCCACCAGCACCGCCGCCTTAGCCACCGCTGCTGGCGGCAAGGCGGACCAGGGCGTGGCGCTTCTTGCCAGCGGAGAGCTTGATCAGGCCTTCAGGCCCGGCATCCGCTGCGGTCACGATCCGCGTCTCGTCTGCCAGCGGCGCATTGTTGAGCCGCGCGCCACCGCCCTTGATCAGGCGGCGCGCCTCACTGTTCGACGCCGCGAGGCCGGCACGGCGAAACAGCTCGAACGCCGGGATGCCCGCGGCCAGCTCGGCCTGGGCGACCTCGGTCACCGGCAGGTCATCGCCGATGCCGCCGGCAGCGAAGGTCTGGCGCGCGGTCTCGGCAGCGGCGACTGCGGCTTCCGCGCCGTGGCAGAGCCGGGTTGCCTCGTTCGCCAACACGCTCTTGGCTTCGTTCAGCTCCTGGCCTTCGAGCCGCTCCAGCCGCGCGATTTCGTCGAGATCGAGGTCGGTAAACAGACGCAGGAAGCGGCCGACGTCGGCGTCATCCGTGTTACGCCAGAACTGCCAGTAGTCGTAAGCCGAGAACATTCCCCCCGACAGCCAGACCGCGCCGGCGGCGGTCTTGCCCATCTTGGCGCCGGATGCGGTCGTGATCAGAGGCGTGGTCAAACCGAACAGGTTGTCGCCGTTGACGCGGCGGGCGAGTTCGACACCGCAGACGATGTTCCCCCACTGATCCGAGCCGCCCATCTGCAAGACGCAACGGTTGCGGCGTGAAAGCTCCAGGAAGTCGTAAGACTGCAGCACCATGTAGTTGAATTCGAGGAATGACAGCGGCTGCTCGCGCTCCAGCCGCAGGCGCACCGAATCAAAGCTCAGCATGCGGTTGACGGAGAAGTGGCGGCCGTAGTCGCGCAAGAAGGCGATGTAGGCGAGCGTATCGAGCCAGTCGGCGTTGTTCACCATCAAGGCGTCGGTGGGGCCGTCGCCGAAGCTGAGAAAGCGCTGAAAAACTTGGCGGATGCCGGCCATGTTGGCGGCAATCTCGGCATCGCTCAACAGCTTGCGCGCCTCGTCCTTGCCGGACGGATCGCCGACCTTGGTCGTGCCGCCGCCCATCAGCACGATCGGCTTGTGGCCGGCCTGCTGCAGCCGGCGCAACAGCATGATCGACACCAGGCTGCCGACGTGCAAACTGGGCGCGGTGCAATCGAATCCGATGTAGGCCGCGAGCGGCCCCTCGGCTGCGCGCTCGTCGAGCGCCGCCAGATCGGTGCACTGGTGCAGGTATTGCCGCGCGACGACGGCGCGGATGAACTCCGAGCGGAACGAGGTCATGATCAGCGGTCTAATGCGCAATGGAAAGGCGAAACGGCTTTAGCATGGCCACCAGCACCGCGACAACCGCCGCATCGGCCGCCGATCCGCGTGCGGACGCGCTTCAAGCCAAGGCCGGGCGCCAACCGCTCACCGCCATCGGCCTGATGAGCGGCACCTCGCTCGACGGTGTCGATGCTGCGCTGCTGACAACCGACGGCACCCGCACCACCGCCTCCGGCCCGGCGCTGACGCTGCCCTACAGTCCCGCATTCCGTGCCGCGCTGCGCGCCTGCCTGGGCCAACGGCCGCAGCCGTCGTGGCAGGCGACCATCGAAGCGCTGACCGATCGCCATGCGGACGCGGTCGAAGCGCTGCTCGCGCGCGCGGGCATTGCGGGCACCGGACCGGCGGGCATCGACGTGATCGGCTTTCACGGCCAGACGGTCTGGCACGATCCGGAGCATCGGGAAACGATCCAGATCGGCGATCCGCAGCGCCTGGCCGACCGGCTGCGCCTCCCCGTGGTCGCCGATTTCCGGACGGCGGATGTCCGAGCGGGCGGCCAAGGGGCGCCGCTGGTGCCACTCTATCACCAGGCCCTGGCGGCTGACCTTGAAAAGCCGCTCGTAGTCGTCAACCTGGGCGGCGTTGCCAACATCACTTGGATCGGCTCAGGGATTAGTCCGGGGCAAGACCTGCTGGCCTTCGACACCGGGCCCGGCAACGCGCTGATCGATGACTGGGTACGCGCCACCACCGGCGCAGCCTTCGATGCTGACGGCCGCCTGGCACAATCCGGCCGCGCCGACCGGGCGCGCCTCGATCGCTGGCTGGCGCATCCCTACTTCCGCCAGCCGCCGCCGAAGTCGCTCGACCGCGACGCATTTTCCGGCATCCTTGATGAGCTGCGCGGGCTGGGGACAGCCGATGGCGCGGCGACACTCGCGGCCTTCACCGCAGCCACAATCGCCTGCGCATGTGCGTTTCTGCCGCAACCACCGCGGCAGTGGCTGCTCGCCGGCGGCGGCCGCCATAACGGCGTGCTGGCGGCGTTGATCGCTGAAGCCGTAGCGGCACCGGCGGCACCGGTTGAAGCGGTCGGCTGGCGCGGCGATGCGCTGGAAGCGGAGGCGTTCGCGTTTCTCGCCGTCCGCTCGTTGAAAGGATTGCCGCTCAGCCTGCCGGGCACGACGGGCGTGCCGGCGCCGCAGCCAGGCGGCCGGCTTTGGCTGCCCGGCTCCACCGCGCCCGCGGCATGAACTCGGCGGACGGAACTAAAGCGAAGCGTGATCCGCCGGATGTGACTGCACGGATCGATCCGAAACATGCGTCAGAATACGCCTTCGGCAATCCTGACCCGGAACTCCGGGGTCGGAGTCACGGCAGGTCGTGCTCGCCCAAACCTGCTGATTTGAGGAGATGCCGCAGCAAACCAGTCTTCAGTGGCGTGTTGCCGTGGACGGGCACGGAAAGGCGAACAACGCTGCCCTCCTTGCCGTAGATGTGATGACTGCCGTGGACGCGAAGCAGCCGCCAGCCGTGTTGTTCCAGGACACGGCATAGCTGCTTGCCGCTCATCGATTTCATACGGCGATTTCGACCACTCTGGTCCCGGCGCCGGCCGAGGGCGGGGCGACATCGACTGACAAACAGCCCTCCACAGCCTCGTAAAGATTGTTCAACAACGCCTCGAAGGTCTCACCTTGGGTGGCACAGCCTGGTATGGCCGGGACCTCGGCCCAGTAGCCGCCCTCTTCGGCTTCGTGGACGATGACTTTGAGTTTCATCGGCGGCTTGTCCTTCCCATCACGATGGCAGCGTGTAGGTCGGATTAGCGTAGCGTAATCCGACGGATGTTTCAGCCGCCGGCTTGGCCGGCATGCATATCTCTCACCCCCGCACCGGCCCAATCGGGCGGATAGAGCCCGCGGGCAACGCACGCCTTGAATGGTGAATACGGCCAAGCGGCCGGTTCGGCGACCGGCCCGCGTAGGATCGATTCTCTCGATCCGGCACAACACATACGTCAGAATACGCCTTCGGCTATTCTGACCTACGTGCTACTGATTCATTTAACGACATAATGCTTGAATAGTTTTCCAAGGATCCGGCATCGCACCATTCAACCTGTAGATCCCCATTTCCCAAGATTTTTAAAAAATATCCAGAAACTGGTCTTGTGTTCTCTGCTTTGTGGCGCTCAATCAAAGCACTCACATGTGGCAGGTGATGAACAAATAATGCAATCTCAAGCTCGATAAGTCCTGTATCTTTTCCAGAGATAAGCAGTCTTGACCCAAGGAACTGATTAGGCTCTGGCAAGGAGGCGTAGATCTGCGTTCGTCTAGGTAGTGTAGACTTAAAGCGCCAGATAGCTAATGCCATTTTTTTTATATTATTTTTTCCTGTTACAAGTATACTTATGGCCTTGGCTCTGCTCTTCCAAGTTTCCTTGCCAGCTTCCTTTACGATCTCCGCCAAATACAGTGCGGAATACGCCAACAGGCTTTGCTGCCACCACTCCGCATTGGCAATGAGGCTAATCCATGAGGGAGGCTCAACAGAACATAACGCTATCCTCCCTTCAGTTAGTTCAACGCTGAATTCTTCTGGAAGTTCCGATCGAAAGCTTTCTATCAACTCGATCGGTAGGTCATCAGTCGACATTATACGCATGGTATTGATTGAGTCTAAAGTTGATCATGCGAGTTAAAATAATGTAACAGGACGAAGGCTTTCAGGCAATCCGTGAATTCCGGGGACACTGTACCAACTTGAGGACACAAGTTCCCGTGACATGGTGCGACTCCCTTCGGTTCGCGCGACCCAGTCCCGAGCGGTCATCGATCTGGCAATTACATATCATGTGCCCCGATCCAGGGCACGAACTCCCTACCCCAGCCGTGGATGCACGGGGCTTTCGCCCGCGCAGGACCTGCATTCTTGGGGAGAGATGCGTCCCTCTTGTCGTCATGGCCGGCATAGGCCGGCCATCCTCTGCCAGGGAGAACCCGCCACGGGTTGGCTGCGGCGTGAAAGCCGGTTAGGGTAGCGCTTCCCGCCGCTGCCGTTGCCTGCGCACCGTGCCCGCCGCGACACCTCAAGGACTCCCGATGACCGATCTGACGCTGCACTTCCAGAAACCTGCCGGCTGGGCGGACACGATCCACATTCACTTCTGGAACACCTACCCGGCCGCGGCCGCGACCACCTGGCCCGGTGTCGCAATGACAGCCCGACCGGACGGCTGGTTCGTGCACCGCCTGGAAGGGATCCGTTCGGCCAGCTTCGTCATCAACGATGCCCACGGCCGCCAAACGGTCGATGAATGGCGGGACCGCGATGGCTGGCTCACTGCGGCCGGCACTTGGTCCGATCGCGCGCCGCAAACCCCAGCTGCACCGACAGCGAAGGCCGCGACGAAGGCGTCCGCAGTCAAGCCGCGCGCACGCAAACCCGCCGTGAAGCGCGAAGGCGATTTCCGCGCCGAAACGATCTACTTCCTCATCACCACGCGCTTCTACGACGGCGATCCATCGAACAACTTTTTCTGCCGCGACCGCATCAAGTTCAACGCGGCCGGCCAGGCCGAAGACCCGCACTGGCGCGGCGACTTCAAGGGGCTGATCGAGCGGCTCGACTACATCGCCGATCTCGGCTTCACCGCGATCTGGATTACGCCGCCGGTCGAAAACCGCAGCGGCCTCGATTACCACGGCTACCATCCCTACGACTGGACGCGCATCGATCCGCGCCTGGAATCGCCCGGTGCGACGTACAAGGACCTGATCGACGCGGCGCACAAGCGCGGCCTCAAGATCATCCAGGACGTGGTGATCAACCACTCCTGCATGTACGGCATCCGCGGCCAGGTCTGGATCGACCGCCTGCCGCTGAAATACTACGTGCCACAGGGTTCCGGGCAGGGCCGGGTCAATCACGGTCCGTACCAGGGCAACCTCGGCAACTACGCCTGGCCGAACCGCGATGACGACGACAACCCGGTCGCGCCGGCCTGGTATCGCGAGCGCCATGCCACCGATCCGGAAGGCAAGCTGCCGCTCGGTGACCCCAAGACCGGCGTGACGGTGCCTCAGGCCGGCTACAACCCTGGCCGCTTCTTCGGCATCGATGCCGGCACGCTCGATCCTGACTGGTACCACCAGGAAGGGTTCATCTGCGGCGGCGACTGGGAAAGTGCGGCGGTGCAGGTCAAGCACATCGCCGGTGACTGCATCGACCTCGCGACCCGGCGCCAGAACGTCAAGGACTACATCATCGGCGCCATCAACCGCTATCTGGACCTAGGCGTCGACGCGCTGCGCATCGATACGGTCAAGCACATCGAGCGCGACAACCTTCTCGAGTACATCAACGCCTGGAAGGCGCATAAGCCCAGCCTGTTCGTGTTCGGCGAGAACCTGGTCAAGGGTTACGGCTGGGGTGATCTGGGCGGCGGCGACAATGGCCCCTCCTTCATCCGGCCGTGGTGGTACACCCGGCTTGGCCACGATCCGCAAGATCCTCACTCGGGCGGCGACTCGGGCTTCTCGGTCCTCGATTTCGGCCTGTTCTCGACCTTCCGCGACAACGTCAGTCGCGGCACGTATGAGGGCCTGGGCCAGGTGCTGGAGAAGGACTGGATCTACGGCGATGCCACCACGCTGGTGACGTTCCTGCAGAACCACGACGTCGGCCCGGACAACGACTTCCGCTTCCGCTTCAAGGGCGAGCAGTGGATGGCAGCCGCGACCTACAACCTCCTGTGGACGGTGCGCGGCATCCCCTGCCTCTATTACGGGGAGGAGATCGAGTTCATGAAGGGCGCGCCGCAGGATGTCATCGAAGCGAACGACACCCTCGATCAGACGGGGCGCGCCTACTTCGGCGACCACCTGAGCGAAGGCCAAATCGCCAAGACCCAGAGCCATCCGCTCTACAAGCACATCCAGCGCCTGAACCAGATCCGCAAGGCGGTGCCGGCACTGCAAAAGGCGCCGATGCGCGACGTCCGGGAGTGGCGCACCGGCTTGAGCTTCATCCGCGACTATCCCGAGGAGGACAGCTACGCCGTGGTCGGCCTTGCCATCGGCGGCGATCAGGACGTCACGGTCGAGAACGTCCGCAACGGCACCTACCGGGACTGCGTCACGGGCCGTGAAGTGACGGTCGGCGACGGCCGCCTCGGCTTCCACGTCCGCGGCAATTCCGCTGCCGTCTATGTGCTGGATGGCCCCGGCAAGATCGGCGTCGACGGCCCCTACCTGCGCTGAAGACGGGCGCTCAAGCCATAAGGCGCGAGCGCTTATGTCGCGCGCGCAAAGCAGGCAGGGATAAAGGCTTCAGGAGGGTGAATTCAGCGGCCGGCTTCGGTGTCGACCGGGGCCGCTTTCAGGTAGATCGGCGGCAGCTGCGGGTCTTGCGCCGTGCCTGCCCAGATCGCCAGGCCGAGCAACACCAAGGTGGCCAGCAGCACCGTCCGGCGGTTGCCTTGGCGGCGGCGAATGAAGATCCGTTGCTTCTTTCGCATCACGATCCAACCCACAGCACGATTTGACACCTGCATGCCGGCAGGCAGGCGCCGTCACGCGTGCCTCGGTAACGGCTCGCCCTCGCCGAGGCGGCGGCATCCATGCCGTCTTTGCACGGCCGCGTCAACTCCCCAATCGCAGTATTTGGCTCGGAAATGCGCGCTCGTTGCCGGGCCGGCCACACCCGCCGTCCGGTTCAAACACCAGTGGCCCGCCTCAGTGGCTCAGTGCTGTCGCCTGATCAAGAGGCATCGGCCGTCGTGAGCGCATCGACCGGACAGCTCACGCCGGTGCCGCCAAGACCGCAATAGCCGCCCGGGTTCTTGGCCAGATACTGCTGGTGATAGGCTTCGGCATAATAGAACGGCCCCGCATCGGCGATCTCGGTCGTGATCGCGCCGCCACCGGCCGCGCTCAGCCGCGACTGGTAGACGCGAAGGATCGCTTCCGCGTGGTCGCGCTGGGCCGGCCCGTGGGTCAGGATGATCGAGCGGTACTGGGTGCCGACGTCATTGCCCTGGCGCATGCCTTGGCTTGGATCGTGGCTCTCCCAGAAGCACTTCAAGAGCTGACCGTAGCTGGTCACGGCGGGATCGAACACGACGAGCACCACCTCGGCATGACCGGTGCGGCCCGAGCAGACCTCTTCATAGGTGGGATTGGGCGTGTGACCGCCGGCATAGCCCACGGCTGTCGTGAAGACGCCCGGCAGCGTCCAGAAGCGCCGCTCGGCCCCCCAGAAGCAGCCCAAGCCAAAGACCGCCTGCTCACAGGTGATTGGGAACGGCGGCCGGAGCGGCGTCCCCAAGACGTAATGCTGGCCGGGCACTGCCATCTCGACACTGCGCCCGGGGAGTGCCTCGGCCGCCGAGGGCAGGCTGCGCTGCTTGAACAGCGATATCCGCATGGCCGTTCTCCGATCCCCGCTCGTGAAAACCTCACACACGTCTATGTAGTGCAGCCCGACCGCCGTGGTAGGGTCCGCCCCGCGCAAACGACCCGCGCCCACGCCCGCAACGCCATCGCGGCCGCGCGCTCGGTCCTCTCTCAATCAAGGGGAACCGTTGTTCGCAGGCACGCTTTTTTCTAATGTTCGCGGACGCGCCAACATAAGGCCAAGGTGAGGAGGGACGTTATGATCGAGGTACTGCCGCTGACAAAAGACCGGGTGATTGCACTCAAGATGGCGAACATGATCTCCGAGGCCGAAATCGACCACTGCGCCGAAGCGATCGGGCCGCTGCTGGACGACGAACGGCGCGATTTCATCCTGCTTGACTGGAGCGAGCTCGAAGGATGGGAAGCCGGCGCAAAGTCGGTCGGAACCCAGTTCGGCATGAAAAGCTGGGCGTCGGTGGTACGGATCGCCATTGTTGCCGAACCGAAATGGGAGGACGAGCAGGCGCGCATTGCCGACGTCTTTCGCGCCGCGACCGTGCGCCGCTTTCCGCCGTCCCAGCGCGACAAGGCAATCGCTTGGCTCACGGCCGAGGACACAGCGACGGCGTGATCACGCCGTCGCGATATAAAGGGACGCTCGCATGGTCGAGATGATCGAGAACCGGACCTTCGATGAGATCGCAATCGGCGAGAGTGCCAGCATCAGCCGCGCACTGCGTCACGACGACATCGAGACCTGGGCGGCGGTGACCGGCAACCTGAACCTCATCGACCTCGATCCCGGGCCGGCCAACAGCTCAATGTTCGCGCTCGGCGCCGGCCACACGATGTGGGGTGCGAGCCTGTTCGGAACGCTCGCAGGCTCGCGCCTGCCGGGCTTGGGCTCCATCAGCACCGGCGCCACGATGCAGATGCACCACCCGATCCCGGTCGGCGAACCGGTCACGGCGACCGTCACCGTGAAGGAGAAGCACGCCGCAACCTGCGAGGTTGTCCTCGATTGCCGTCTCTCCGATGCCAGGGGCGAACCTCTGATCACCGGCACCTGCACCGTCAAAGCGCCGCGCAGCAAGATCCGCCTGCCGCGCCGCGACATGCCGACCGTGCAGCTGCGCCGGGAGGACCGCTACCTTGAGCTCCTCAGGATGTGCGATGGGCTGCCGCCGTCCTCGTGCGCGGTCGTCCATCCCTGCAGCGAAGATGCCCTGCGCGGCGCCATCGACGCCGCCGCGCGCAACCTGATCACGCCGATCCTGGTCGGCCCGGAGAAGAAGATCCGCACGCTTGCGGCACAAGCGGGGATCGACCTCGGCTCCTATCCGCTGGTGCCGGCCGACCACAGCCACCACGCCGCCGAGATCGCGGTCGGCCTCGTGCGCACCGGCGAAGCGCAAATGCTGATGAAGGGCAGCCTGCACACGGACGAGCTGCTGTCGGAGGTGCTGCGCAAGGAGGCTGGCCTGCGGACCGAGCGCCGCCTCAGCCATTGCTTTCTCATCGCGGTGCCGACCTACGCGCGGCCGATCATCGTCACCGATGCCGCCATCAACATCATGCCGACGCTCGAGGATAAGCGCGACATCGTCCAGAACGCGATCGAGCTCGCGCACGCGGTCGGGATCGCCGAGCCGAAAGTCGCCATACTGTCGGCGGTGGAGACGGTGACCGTCAAGATCCCGTCCACGATCGAGGCCGCGGCGCTGTGCAAGATGGCCGAGCGCGGCCAGATCACCGGCGGCATCCTCGATGGGCCGCTCGCCTTCGACAACGCCATCGACGAGGAGGCCGCTCGCACCAAGGGCATCGTCTCGCCGGTCGCAGGCAAGGCCGACATCCTGGTCGTCCCCGATCTCGAAGCCGGCAACATCCTCGCCAAACAGCTGACATTCATGGCCAATGCCGAGGCCGCCGGGATCGTCGTCGGTGTTCGGGCGCCGATCGTACTGACCAGCCGCGCCGACAGCGCGCGGACCCGACTGGCGTCGTGTGCCGTCGCCGTCCTGTTCGCCGAAGCGCAGCGCAAGGGCGCGGCACTCCTTAAGAAGGCCGGCGAGTAGCGGCGATGACGGACGCGATCCTCGTCATCAATGCCGGCTCCTCCAGCATCAAGTTCGCCGGCTACGCGGCCGACGGCGCCGCCGATCCGCGTCTCCTCGTCAGGGGCGTCCTCGATGGCATCGGCTCCGATCCGTTCTTCGCCGTCAAGGATGCGGACGGCGAGACGGTCGGCACACACGACTGGCCGCGCGGCTCCGCGCTGTCGCATGAGGACGCGATCGCCTTCATCCTGGAGTGGATCAGGACGCAAGCGTCCGGCGCGCGGCTGATCGCGGCCGGCCATCGGGTCGTGTTCGGTGGGTCTGCCTACGACCGGCCGACCCTGCTGACCGCGGCCATCATCGAGGAAATTGCGGAGCTGGTGCCGTTCTTCCCGCTGCACCTGCCGCACAACCTGGCCGCCATCCGCGCGCTGAGCCGGCTGGACGCCACGCTGCCTCAGATCGCCTGCTTCGACAATGCCTTTCACCGCACCCTGCCGCCTGAGGCGCAGCTGCTGGCGCTGCCGGCCCCCTTGCGCGCGCGCGGGGTGCGCCGCTATGGCTTCCATGGCCTTTCGTACGAGTTCATCGCCCGCACGCTGCCCCAATACGCTCCCGCAGCCTCGCGCGTCGTCGTGGCGCACCTGGGCAGCGGTGCCAGCATGTGCGCGATCAAGGACGGCGTGAGCATCGAGAGCACGCTCGGCTTCAGTGGCTTGGATGGCCTGCCGATGGGCACCCGGCCGGGCGCGCTCGATCCGGGCGTCTTGCTGTACTGCATGCAAGCACTTGGCATGGATGCGAAGGCGATCGAACGCCTCTTGTACAAGGAGTGCGGCCTGCTGGGCGTCTCCGGCATCTCCAACGACATGCGCGATCTCCTGGCGAGTGCCGAACCGGCGGCGGAGCAAGCGATCGCGCTGTTCTGCTACCACATCAACAAGCACTTAGGCGCGCTGACGGCGGCCCTCGGCGGCCTGGATGCGCTCGTCTTCACCGCCGGCATCGGCGAGCACGCGCCCGCCATTCGCGCGCGTGTCTGCCGCGCCGCTTCCTGGCTCGGCGTCCGCCTGGATGACGCCGCCAACGCCCGCGGCGGCCCCTGCATCACGAGCGCCGACAGCGAAGTCTCGGTGTGGGTCATCCCCACGGACGAGGAACGGATGATCGCGCTGCACACGTCCGCCGTGCTCGCGGCCGGGTAAGGGCAGAACTCGCGCACCGTGCCGGCTCCTCTCCACCTGGGCACTGCCAACGGATCTTCGCGCCGGCCGGGTTCAGCGGCGAACTGGTCGACCCAGCGTCGCTTCCATGGCGGCGGCAGTTCTGCTAGCCTGAGCAAATGAAGGTCGGGGATGTCGTCCGCATGCTGAAGTCGGATGGCTGGATCCTCGTGACCACGCGGAGCAGTCACCGCCAGTTCAAGCATCCGCTGAAACCGGGACGGGTGACGATCGCAGGCAAGCACAGCGATGAACTTGCTCCCGGGACGTTGAACAGCATTTTGAAACAGGCGGGGTTGAAAAGGTGAGCCGGCCGATGCGCTATGCCGTCGTGATCGAACGGGCGGGGGATAATTTCTCCGGCTATGTGCCGGACCTTCCGGGCTGTGTCGCCACAGGTGCCAGCGTAGAAGAGGCCGCGCAGCGCCTGCGCGAAGCAATCGCCTTTCACATCGAAGGCTTGCGCTCCGACGGCATCGCCATTGCGGAACCCACCAGTTGTGTCGAGTACATTGAGATCGCTGCGTAGCCGCACGCATGCGCAATCTGCAGGTCCGGACAAGTTCCGTGGACGCGGTCCGGAAAGGAGCGCGCGTTGCCCCGAATGCCCTGAAGGCGAATTCCTGAGGCACACGTCCGCCGTGCTCGCGGTCCGGTAAGGCTAGGCGGTAGCCGGCGCGCCGTCCGAGCGCGCTTTTGTCCCTCGTGCGCTACAGCTGGGCCGCGGCGAAAGTGTCGCAGGCGCCGGGCTTGCCCGCTTCGAGGCCGCGGCGGAACCAGCGCACGCGCTGTTCCGATGATCCGTGGGTGAACGAGTCCGGCACCACATAGCCTTGCGCGCGGCGCTGCATGCGGTCGTCACCGATCGCATTGGCGGCATTGAGCGCTTCCTCGATGTCGCCTTGTTCGAGGATCTGGGTGCGGGCATGCGTGCGGTGCGCCCAGACGCCGGCGAAGCAGTCGGCCTGCAGTTCGAGCCGGACCAGCAGCTGGTTTGCCTCGACCTGCGAGACCTGACGCTGCATCGCCTCAACCCGCGGCGAGATCCCGAGCAGGGTCTGCACGTGGTGGCCGACCTCGTGGGCGATGACGTAGGCCTTGGCAAAGTCGCCCTGGGCGCCGAAGCGCTGCTCCATTTCACGGAAGAAGGCGAGGTCGAGGTAAACCTTCTGATCGCCCGGGCAGTAGAAGGGACCGACGGCGGCGCTGGCATAGCCGCACGCCGAGTCGACTGCGCCGCTGAAGAGGACCAGCGACGGCTCCTGATACTGCTTGTTTGACGCCGTGAAGATCTGGTTCCAGGTATCCTCGGTTTCGGCCAGAACAACGGCGACGAAGCGCTTCAGATCGTCGCTGCCGCCGGTCTCGATCTGGCCCGGCATGGCGCCCGATCCGGGTATCGTCTGCGGCTGCTCGTAGGAGGTCGGCCCGCCGCCCATCTGGAGGAGGAAAGACGGATCGAAGCCAAAGATCAGCGCCAGGACCACCAGAATGATGGCGCCGATGCCGCCGCCCATGATGCCGCCACGGCCGCCGATCGGCAGCCGGCCGCCCATGCCCGAGCCACGCCGGTCCTCGACGTTGGCACTCTCCCGTCGCCCTTGCCACTGCATCGCATTTCTCTCCCCGTGATACTTTTCGCCGGTCAACGCGCCACCCACCAGCGCCGGTTCCGTTCGCGGCCCGAACGCCGCCCGCATATCCGGTGCGGGAGCATACCACAAGCGTTACCCGCCGCCTGCCTGCGATGGCTGCCCGCGAACGGGGGTAGCCCCGGCAGCGGCCGCGCGCGCAAGGTTTGCCGAACAGGAATTTGGGAATGTCATCGCGCCCGTACCAGCCCCTGACCGAGGCCGAGCGGATCGACTGGCTGCGACTGATCCGCACAGAGCACGTGGGGCCGGTGACCTTCAACCGCCTCCTCAAGCGCTATGGGACGGCCGCCGCCGCCTTGGCCGCATTGCCGCAGTTGGCGCGCCAGGGTGGCCGCGGCCACGTGCGCATTCCCTCGGCCACTGAGGCTGCGGACGAGCTCGCGCGGCTGGCCCGTGCCGGCGGCCGGCTGCTGTTCAGCGCCGATGCGGACTACCCCCGGCTGTTGCGCGCGCTCGAGGATGCGCCGCCGGCGCTGGGCCTGATTGGCGATGCCGCACTCCTGGACCGCGCCGCGGTTGCGATCGTCGGCAGCCGCAATGCGTCCCTGAACGGTTTGCGCTTTGCCGAGCAGCTGGCCCGCGACTTGGGCGCGGCCGGCTTTGTCGTTGTCTCCGGACTCGCGCGCGGGATTGACGCCGCCGCGCACCAGGGCGCACTGGCGACCGGCACCGTCGCCGTGCTCGCCGGCGGCGCTGACGTCATTTATCCGCCCGGCAATACGGACCTCTACCATGCCATCGGCGCCGGCGGGGCGATCGTTGCCGAGATGCCGGCCGGCATGCCGCCGCAGGCGCGCCATTTCCCGCGCCGCAACCGGCTCATATCGGGTTTGAGCCTGGGCGTCGTGGTGATCGAGGCCAACCTGCATTCCGGATCGCTGATCACCGCTCGCTGTGCGCTTGACCAGGGCCGCGAGGTGTTCGCGGTACCGGGCTCGCCCCTGGACCCGCGCGCCCGCGGCTGCAACGACCTGATCCGCCAGGGCGCCGTGCTCACGGAATCGGTGGACGACGTCTTGAGCGTTCTCGCACCAGCCGGCACCGGGGTGCGGCCGGCCGCACCCCGCGTCACCGCTGAGGCGGCGGCGCCTGTGCCGAATGCCGATGCGCCTTCTGACGCGAGCGAATCGGCCGTGGCGGTCGAGGCCGCGCATGCCCGGATCCTGGCCCTGCTATCGCCGGTGCCGATGCCCGTCGATGAGCTGGTGCGCCGCTGCGGGCTGCCGGCCGCCGCCGTGCACACCGCGCTGATGGAGTGGGAACTCAAGGGCCGGATCGACCGCCATCCGGGAAACCGGGTCGCCCTACTAGCGCCCGCGGTCGGCTCCTGAAACAAGCGATGAACGCTTAAGAAGCCAATAATAATCCGCTTCGGGGCAAGCTGTGTGAACCGCGTCACGTTCGGAATAGCTATTTTTGCAATTTGCGGTGTTTTTTTTCTACCATCGATTGGCAGCCCTCCTAAAATGCAAGACGCCATGAGGAACATCAGAGGACGGTGGGGATGGCGAACGACAGCTGGCGATCAATCCTCTCACAAATCCTCTCAGTCTTGGCGACGCCGCTCGGGCTTGATATCGCGTTCGTCATGCTCTTTATTGTTGTGCTTCTGGCGTGCGCGTTCTCTTAATGCGACGTCGATCGCGGGTTTGCGCCGCTCGCTGAGCCGTCGCGACGGCGGCCAGCCTTGGTAAGCCTACTGCCTCTGCGCACACTTTCCACTCTCAAGGGAAAACAAGGTCATGGACTGCGCGCGCGCGCTCGGCGATCGTAGCGCTCGCGTGAACCTGTACCGTCATGCGCAACCGCGCCCGCCACTGCGGGTCACAAGGCGCGGGAGAAGGGAGGCAAACCACATGCGCTACCCTGCCGCCGTCCGCCACGAGCGACGCATCTTGTGCGTCTTTCCGGCCTACAGCCCGTCATTCGGCACCTTTTCCCATGCCTATCCGCTGATGGACCGCGTCAGCGCGTTCATGCCGCCGCAAGGGCTGCTGGTGATTGCGGCCTACCTGCCGGAACGCTGGCAGGTGCGCTTCATCGACGAGAACTTAGGCCCCGCGCGGGCAGCGGATTTCGCCTGGGCCGATGCGGTGCTGGTAACCGGCATGCACATCCAGGCGGCGCAGATTCGCGCGATCGGCGCCAGGGCACGGGCCGCCGGCAAGGTCACGGTCCTGGGCGGACCGTCCGTCTCGGCGATGCCGGAGAGCTATCCGGAGTTCGACTATCTGCACGTTGGCGAGATCGGCTGCGCCACCGACCGCCTGATCGAACGCCTCGATGCCTCGATTGCGCCGCCCGCGGGCCAGGTGCGGCTGACCACTGCGACCCGGCTGCCGCTGACCGCCTTTCCCCAGCCCGCCTACCACCTGATCCCGCTTGACCGCTACTTCATTGGCAGCGTCCAGTTCTCCAGCGGCTGCCCGTTTACGTGCGAGTTCTGTGATATTCCTGGCTTGTACGGCCGGGTGCCGCGGATGAAGACGCCTGAACAGGTCATGGCCGAGCTGGACGCCATGCTGGCACAGGCACGGCCGCCCGCGGTCTACTTCGTCGACGACAACTTCATCGCCAACCGCAAGGCGACGCGGGAACTTCTGCCGCACCTGATCACCTGGCAAAAGCGCAACGGCTATCCCTTGCGCTTTGCCTGTGAGGCGACGCTCAACCTCGCCAAGGAGCCCGAGCTCCTGGCGATGATGCGAGACGCGCATTTCATTACGGTCTTCGCGGGAATCGAAACCCCGGAAATCGAGATGCTCGACCGCATGGGCAAGAAGCAGAACGTCCGCGTGCCGATCTTGGATGCGGTCGCGAAGCTCAACAGCTATGGCATCGAGGTGGTCTCCGGCATCATCCAGGGTCTCGACGGAGAAACGGCCGAGTCCGGCCAGCGGCTGCTCGAATTTGTCGAGCATTCGCGGATTCCAATGCTGACCATCAATCTGTTGCAGGCGCTGCCCGGCACGCCGCTGTGGACCCGGCTTGAACGCGAAAACCGGATCGATCTCGATCCGGCGCTGGAATCGAACGTCCGCTTCACCCGCCCCTACGCCGAGGTCGTGGCGACCTGGAAGCACTGCATCGCCGAAACCTATGAGCCGGAGCGGCTGTTTGGCCGCTTCATCCACCAGATCAACGCCACCTATCCCAACCGCATAAAGGTGCCAGCGCGCGGCCACCTCACGCTGCAAAACCTCCGCCGCGGCCTCACGCTTGCGCTCAATCTCGCGGTGCGGGTCGGAGTGCTGGCCGATTACCGCCGCGTGTTCTGGCGCGCCGTCTGGCATGCCCTGCGGCAGGGCCAGATCGAATCCGCGTTCAACATGGGCCTGGTCGCGCACCACCTGATCACGTTCACACGCGAGGCGGTGCGTGGCGAGCAGAAGGCCTCGTTCTACCAGGCGCACGCCCGCGACGAGACGGACGAGGAGGCTCCGGTCGTGTTCAGCGAAGCGGCCACGTCGCAATCATGACGCTGGCTGCCGCCCCCCTTCGCTTTGCGGCCACCTTCCTCGGCGTTGGCCGGCAGCTGCGGCTGTCGTACCTGCCGCCGCTGATGGTGTACCTGGCCGCCGGCATCTCCGGCCTGACCAGCATCGTCGGCACCTTCTTCGTCAAGGAGTACCTCGATCTGTCGGCCGAGTTCCTGGCCGGGCTCGCCTTCTGGGCGAACATGCCGTGGGCGATCAAGATGCCACTCGGCCACGTGGTCGACCTGATCTGGCGCCACAAGGCGGGACTCGTTTACCTGGGCGCCGGCCTGATCGCCTTGAGCCTCCTCATCATGCAAGCGCTGATCGGCGATCGCGCGGCGATGGAAGCGGTGATGCCGGTCGGCGCCTGGTACGTCCTGCAGGCGCTGCTGGCGCCGATCGGTTACGTGCTGCAGGACGTCGTTGCCGACGCAATGACGGTGGAGGCGGTGCCGCGGGTCGATGACGCGGGCCGGCCGATCGGCCAGGCCGAGCGCAAATCGATGAACACGACGATGCAGACGCTGGGCCGTGTCGCCATCGTTGGTGGCACCATCATCGTCGCGCTGATCAACCTTTACCTGTTCCGCGACGTTGGGGGCCTTTCGCCCGAGGGCAAGGCTGCCGTCTATCAGGAAGTGTACCGGGTCTCGCTGCTGATCCCGCTGATCTCGGTCCTGGGTGTGGTGCTGGCCGGCGTGATGCGCCGGCAAAGCGTGCGCCGGCTGCGAGTGGCAGGGCTCGCGGAGGCCGCGATCGAGCAGGCCTTAAGCGGCAGCCACGAACGACCGCGCGCGAACCCCTGGATCCTGGGCGGCAGCCTCGTGTTCGTCGCCTTCACACTCGCCGTCGGGCTGGCGGATTTGCCGTTCGGCCAGGAGATCATCTTCGCTGGCTCGATGGCGATCGTCGCCTTCCTGATGCAGCGGCTGATGCGGGAGATGGAACCGGCGGCGCGGCAGATCCTGCTCGGCACCGCAATCGTCATCTTCGCCTTTCGCGCCGTGCCGACCCCCGGCCCGGGGGTGACCTGGTGGATGATCGACGTCTTGGGCTTCGATCAGCGGTTCCTCTCGGTGCTGGCCTTGATCGGCGGCGGGCTGGCGCTGATCGGGATGGTCTTGTTCCGGCGCCTGATGGCGGAACGCTCGATCACCTTCGTCATTACGCTCCTGACCATCGCCGGCACGCTGCTGGCCCTGCCCATCATCGGCATGTACTATGGCCTGCATCACTGGACCGCGGCCATAACCGGCGGAATTGTCGATGCCCGCTTCATCGCACTCGTCGATACCGCGCTCGAATCGCCCCTGGGTCAGGTGGCAATGATCCCGATGCTGGCCTGGATCGCCAACTCGGCGCCGGTCTCGCTGAAAGCGACCTTCTTCGCCGTCATGGCATCGTTCGTCAACTTGGCGCTCGGCCTGGCGCAACTGGGCACGAAATACCTGAACCAGGTCTTTGTCGTCAGCCGTGAGGTCAAGGACCCGGTGAGCGGGGCGGTGAGCGTGCCGGCCGATTACAGTGCGCTGGGGGCGTTGCTGCTGACCGCGGCGGCGATTGGTTTCCTCTTGCCGCTGGCCTCGATCATGCTTATCCGCGGCTTGCGAATGCGCAGCGCCTGAAGAGGCGAACGGCACGCACTTTCGTTGGTTGAGGCCACCATGACCGATGCCCCCGAATCGCAGCCGAGTTTGAGCACCGAGCGCCATATCCTCCTCTGGCTCGTGATCCTCGCCGTTCTCGGCTTTCTCTGCTACCTGCTGCGCGGTGCGCTGACTCCCTTCCTGGTCGGCATGGCGGTCGCCTATCTGCTCGATCCGCTGGCCGATCGGCTTGAGCGCGCCGGTGTGCCGCGCGGTTTGGCGGCGCTTCTGATCGTCGCCAGCTTCCTCACGGCCTTCGTGACGGTGCTCATCATCCTGGTGCCGATCTTGAGCGCGCAGATCACCGCTCTCGTCGGCCGCCTGCCCGACTATGCCGTGCTGGCCGCCGAGGCGATCCGGCCCCTTGTCGACGAACTCAAGGCCAAGCTCGCCCGCACCCAGGTGCAGGGGCTTGAGACCATCGTCCAGCAGCATGCCAGCGAGCTGATGGGCTGGACGGGGCAGGTGTTTTCGCGCGTGATCAGCGGCGGCGCCGTGATCCTGAGCGTGCTCGGCGTCGTTCTCATCAGCCCCGTCGTCGCCTTCTACCTGCTGCGCGACTGGGACCGGCTGGTCGCGCGCATCGACCACCTGCTGCCGCGCCGGGGTGGGGAGCGCATCCGCGCCATCTTCCGCGAGATCGACCAGCGCCTCTCGGCCTTCGTCCGCGGCCAAGTCCTGGTCATCCTCATCCTCGGCGCCTGGTACGCGACCGGCCTGGTGCTGGTCGGGCTCGACTTCGGCCTGCTGCTGGGCGTGATCGCCGGGCTGATCTCGATCATCCCCTACGTCGGCAACATTGTCGGCCTGAGCATCGGCATCGCGCTCGCCGCCGTCCAGTTCGGCAGCTGGCACGGCCCGGCGCTGGTGGCCGCCGTGTTCGGAAGCGGCCAGATCCTCGACGGCTACGTCATCCAGCCGAAGATCATCGGCGATCGCGTCGGCCTGCATCCGGTCTGGCTGATGTTCGCGGTGATTGCCGGCAGCGCGCTCCTAGGCTTCACCGGCGCGCTCCTCGCCGTGCCGGCGGCGGCGGTGATCGGCGTCCTGGTGCGCTCGGCGATCGCCCAGTACTTGAAGAGCCCGCTCTACCTCGATGCCGGCCCGGCACCGAGAAACGCTGCAGCAGAGGACGAGGCGCCGCCGCGCTAGCCCGCATTTCTCACCGGACGAGCAACCGGTTGGGTTTTGCAGTGGATTT